>Ga0163152_10003149_pt1 | contig 21894 bp, 17 predicted proteins | sample OliLakLV19MP8IB2_FD_148635 | JGI IMG/M metagenome (GOLD analysis project Ga0163152, IMG submission 148635) | Freshwater microbial mat bacterial communities from Lake Vanda, McMurdo Dry Valleys, Antarctica - Oligotrophic Lake LV.19.MP8.IB-2 | ecosystem: Environmental > Aquatic > Freshwater >...
ATGGGCGGAAGCGGCTACCCGATGAGCGGCGCGTTCCTGCTGATGATGGGCGGCGGCGGCGGTGGTGGACACGCCGCCGTGAACTCGTCCTCCGGAGCCGGCGCCCGCGGAGGCGGAATCCTCTTCATCGTGGCCAGGACTCTCACGGGGCCCGCGAGCTCGGCGCTCGACGCTTCGGGAAGCTCCGCGGATGAGGGCAGCGGCAACGGCGCCGGTGGCGGTGGCGGCGGCGGAACCATCGCCTTGTGGACCGAGTCGCCAGTCTCTTCGTTCGCGTCGATCGTCCGCGCGAACGGAGGCACGGGCGGGTCCATCACCTTGAGCGCGGGCAACGGCGGCGGCGGCGGCGGCGGACGGGTTGCGGCGCCGGCGTCCGTCGTTCCAGAGATTCTCGGCGGGGACGAAGGCGGCTTGAGCGCGACGGCGTTCTCCACCTACCAAGGCCTGGCGGGGGCGGGCGGCGCCACCACGGTGACCTCCGCTCCACCGTGAGATCGGTGAAGCGAATCGTCGCGGTGGCGATCGTCGCGGTCGTGTTCGCTGCGTGGTACGTCCTTTCGTCGAGGAGAGGCGAAACGCTTCCGCGAGCAGAGCGAGTGGCAAACGCGCGCGCGAAGCCGTGGTTTTTCCAGACGAGCGACTCGACCGGCGAGCCGGCGTCGCTTCCCTCGGCGGTGCTGGAGGTGGACGGCGTGCGGGGTCTGGTCGTCGACGCCGTCACCGGCGCTCCCGTTTCCGCGGAAGTACGCCTCCTCCTCCTCAGCGAGCCGGTCGACGTGGTTTGGAGCGACGCGGACGGGCAGTTCGAGTTTCCTCCCGGTGGGCCGGAGTTCGACCGACTCGCCGCTCGATCGCAGGGTTACGCCACGGCGGTCCGGACGGCACAGCCTGGCGAGGAGATGCAGGTGGTGCTCGACCGCGCTGTCACTGTGCGCGGACGAGTCGTCGACGACGCACGGGCGCCCATCCAGGACGCGTGGGTCGTGGTGAGCGATGTCGAGGGATTCGAGTGGCCACGCCCGCAGAGCTCGCGTGCGCGCACAGACGCGAACGGAGCGTTCGAGATCGCGGATGCGCCACCGGGCGGGCTCCTGGTGGAAGCCGGAGCGGCCGGATTCACGACGGAATCGGCGAAGGCGGGCGCACTCGGTCCGGGTCGGACTGCGGAGCCGGTGGAAATCACTCTTCACGCGGCGGGTTCGATCGCGGGGCGAGTCACGTCGCGCGCACAGCCGGTCGCCGGCGCGCGAATCCAGATCGCCCTCTCGGGAGAACCGGGGGCCGGTCACGGCGGCGTGACCTTCGTGTCGCCGAGAAGCACGCGCAGCGATGCCGGCGGCGAGTTCATCTTCGAGGGCGTCGCACCTGGCGCCTACGGGCTGGGCGCGAGCGAGAGCAGCGCGGGATCGGCGCGCGGCAGCGTCGTCGTGGCAGCACACGAGAGGGCGCGCGCGGACCTCACGCTCGAGGAGGGCAAGGCGGTCGCCGGGACGGTCTCCGACGAGAACGGCGTGCCGATCGGCGGTGCGGACGTGATCGCACTCGGAATGGCGTCGGAGAGCAGCATCGAAATGAACATCCGCTCGGCGACGACGGATTCGCGCGGACGCTTCCGCATTGCCGGGTTCACCACGCCGCGCGCCCAACTCACGGTACCAGCGACCCGCACTGAGCGAGCGCACCTCGAATCGACCGCGCACCACCTCCGCGCACGTGCCTTCTGCACCCTCGTCGTCCATCACGATCTTGCGTGCGCTCACGCGCCCGCGGCTCGACTTCCAATCGGAGCCGCCGGGCCCAAGGATCGTCCCGCGGATGGATCTCGACCGGCTCGAAGCGCAGTCGGCCTACGCGCAATTCTCGTGGTCACTTCCGCGGTCGCTCCGGATCTACGGATTCTACGAGCTGTTCCGTTACCTTGCTGACGGCGATCAGGTTCACGATGTCGCCTCCAAAATCTATCATGGCGTCAGCTACCAGTTTCGCCCGAACCTGCGCTGGACGATCGCGGAGGTTGGTTTCAATGAGCACAACGACTTCGACAAGGGCCGGCTCCACGCCTCGACCCAACTCGAATTCTCTTTCTGATCGCGCACGCCCCCAATGCTTAACTAACTAACCAGGAGCACCGGCCGCGTTCCCGTGCTTCCGTCCGGGCGCTGGAATGGCGCGCTTCCCGGTCAGCGAACGATCACGGTCGTGACGGACTCGCCGTACCGTCCGTCGGCGCCTTCGACGCGCAGCTTCGGATGGAACGCGCCGCGCTTCGTGTAGATATGCGGAACCGCTGGAGTGACGCACCCGGGAATCGTTTCGTCGACATCGCCGTCCCCGTCCCAGTCCCACTGGCACGTGTGAGTGAGCCGAAGGGCCGGGTCGTCGAAGCTCGCCCCGAGGACGAACGATGCGCCGGCGTCCACGGTGATGACCTCTCCCGCATCCACTCGCGGCCCTTCGCCGCGGGCCGCGTTCCACACGAGTGTGCGGCGAAGACTTCCGTTGTCACCCGGAGAGCCCACGACGAGATCTGAGTAACCGTTGCCGTCGACATCGCCGAACGCGATCGAATGGCCGAGATGGTCGCTGCCTTCGCCGACCGCCGTCCACCACGGCGTGTCCTCGAAGCCGCCTTCGATGCCGCGGAACAATTGCACGCGACCGGGCCCGGAGCCTGGGACGCTCGTGTGCTCGTAATCCGGTTCGCCGATCGCGAGCTCGAGCCAGCCATCTCCGTTCAGGTCCGCCGTCGCGATTCCGCGAGCGAATCCGGTCGCGGTATCCGTCGCGGCCGTCGACCAGCCGCTTTCCGTGAACGCGTTGTTGGTTCCGAGCAGCAACACGGCATAACCGACCCCGAACGACGGCGCGCCCGCGACGATGTCGGCGAAACCGTCCCGATTGACGTCACCGGCAGGAACGAGCGAACCATTGCCGAGAGAATCGCCGACCTGGGTAGACGTGTAGTAGACGCTCGACGCCGAGAAGTTCGGGCCCTCCGCCATGTGGATGGTGGCAAACGGCGCGGCTGGAGCGGCGAACACCGCGTCCGGATCTCCGTCGTTGTCGACGTCACCGGGAAGCGTAACGGCAGAGCACATCGCGCCGAGTGCGCCGAAACTGCTCACAAGACTGGTGCCGCCGTTCGGCACCCCTTCGTGGATGACAACGTTGGAGCTCGCTCCGTACGGAGCACAACCCACGAGCTCATCGCGCGCGTCCCCCCGGAGTGGACCGACCGCCACCGCGAACCCCATCCCCGCCCCGGACTCCGTCCCGATGAGAGGTGAGCCCATCGTGTTCAGCGTCGCGGAGTAGACCTGGATCATCCCAGCGTCGACGGCTGTTGCGCCGGCGTCGAAGCGACGGATTCCGACGGCGATCTCGGCGCCGTCGTCGGTGTCCAATCGACCGGTCGCCAGCGAGAATCCGAAGTTCGACTCCGAAGTCGGAAAGATCCTCGAGTTCCCTGGAGCGAGACCTGAGGTGCTGCCAGTGAGCGTATGCACGGAGCCGTCGTTCGGACCCGAGAAGGGTGCACCGATGACGACATCGTCGATTCCGTCGGCATCGAGATCTCCGGTTGCGACGACGAAGCCGTAGCTGTACCGAACGCTTTCGCCGAACTGGTCGAAGGCGGGTTGATACGGAAGTCCGGCGATGGGAAGAGCGAAGATCGATGGAGAAAACGGCCCGACGCCGTTCATGTCGACGCCGGCAACCGAGAGCGAGGTCTCGCCACTGACCGCGAGCACGTGCGACGTCCCCTCGACGGAAATGCGAGAGGTGGCGGACCCGACCACCCACTCGAGCTCATACCGCGCTGTTGCCCCGACGACCGGATCCCACCAGATCCGTATTTCGCCGTAGCTTGCCTGAGCCGAAACTCGCGCCGGCGCTTCGATCGTGAAGAGCCTGACGTCGAACGAGGCAACGCATGCCCCGGCGACCGCGACGCACGCAAGCAATAGCGCGGTCTTCACTCGCAAGACCCTCACGTCGCCAGTTTACGTCCGCACGGTCGGGGCGACTAGGCCTCGTCACGTAGATCTCGCGAACTCGCCAGCATCGACGTCATCGTGGTCGCAGAGCGAGCTGTCCTTTGCGAGAGGCGTCGATCGACTCGGCGAGGATACGGGCGGCTTCCTGCGGGGCATGGAATCCCATCGAGTTCTCGGCCTCGATGAAGTCCAGGTAGAACTGCGCTTTTCGTTGGAAGCCGCGGGCCTTGTCGAGATCCGTCGCCGGCTTCCCCGCTTTCTGCGCGGCCTCCAGGTCGTCGATGAGCGCGACCAGCGCGTCCATCGCCAGGTTGCGCACCTGGTAGGTCCGCTCCTGGATCGTTTCCACGCGCGCCTTGAGCTCCTCTTCCGGCCAGCGATGGCAGGTCTGGCACGCGCGGTTGACGTTGAGCATCGGGCTCTGCACGTGGTGATCGCTGATCTTCTGCGCCCCGACCCGTTGGTACGGCATGTGGCAATCGGCGCAGGCGACGCCGGAACGAGCGTGGATCCCCTGGTTCCACAACTCGAACTCCGGATGCTGGGCCTTGAGGACCGGCGCACCCGTCTTCGCGTGGGTCCAGTCCTTGTGCCCGGCTTCTTCGTAGTACGCGAACATGTCGTCCACGCGGATTCCCGTCGCCCATGGATAGACGAGCTCCTTCTCCGGTCCCTTGAAGTAGTACTCCACGTGGCACTGGCCGCACACGAAGCTCCGCATCTCCTGGCGCGTGGCGTCGCGGTTGACGTCGTAGTCCTTCACTCCCTGCGACGCGCGGAGGACGCGCATCCCTTCCATGAAGGCGGGCCGCGTGACACGCAATTGCATGGTCGTGGGCTCGTGGCAGTCGATGCAGGCGATCGGATGTTCGACCAGCTTCCGCGCCTCCGCGTAGGGCATCGCATTCATCTTGTCGAAGCCCTTCACGGCATCGCCCTCGCCGAGGGCGCGCTGCAGCCCGACGATCGAGGCGTGGCAGTTCAGGCAAGCGCCCGGCTGCTGGGCGGCGGCCTGCCGCGCGGTGAAGGTCTGGTCCTCGAGCATGTGGGCGTGACCGCGCTCCTCGCGGAAGTCGATGGAGAAGGCGTAGCCCGCCCACATCGACTTCAGCCGCGGATCCTCCTCGAGCCGGGATTGCGCGACGATGGATCGCGGATCCGAGGCCGTCGGCGTGCGCTGTTCCGCCTCGCTCCCGCCGAACCGCGTTCGCACCTGGTCAACGGTTCGCAGGTAGCCGTCGTACTGCAACGGGAAGTTCTTCCCCCAGATCGCGGGGTCGTGGGTGTCCTCGGTGAGCTCGACGACGCGGTAGAACGGATTCCGCGCTTCCTGTTTCTTCTCGAAGATGTTCACCAGCAGCGAAACCGCCCCCCACGCGGCGAAGGTGGCGACGACGAGGGCGGCGGCAGTGGTCAGTTTTTTCTTCATGTCGTCTTTTCTGAGGGGGGAGCTAGGGCCGAAGGTGGCCGACCGAGGGGTGGCAGCGCACGCAACCCTCTTCCTCGCGATCGCCGGCGGCGTGATCGATCGCCTCGACCATCTCTGCATGGCAGTGGTGACAGGCGTCCTGCGTGACACGCGCGTTTCCCGGCGTGATGCGGATCGGCTCCGGGAAAAGCCCGGTGGTGAAGTAGAACGAATGCCAGAACCCGTTCCGCCCCTTCACGTAGTACTTGGGGATCAACGCGTGCGGCGTGTGGCAGTCGTTGCAGACGGCGACGGCGTGGTGGCTCGACTTCTGCCAGCCTTCGTACTGCTCGCGCATGATGTGGCAGTTCGCGCAGGCGGCCGGGTCGTTCGTCAAATACGACGAGCCCTTCGCGTAGACGAAGGTGTAGCCGCCGACACCCAGCGCAATGCCGGCGATCACGGCGAAGGCCATGCGTGACGCCGTCATGGCGCGAACGAGCATCGCTCCCTCTACACGTCAGACCCGGCGCGGTCCAGCGTCCGAGAGAATCTCCAAACGCTGAATGGAAGGGCAGAATCTACCGATGCCGTCATCCAGGCGCTTGGCTTTCCTCCTCGCCATTCTCGGGTTCGTCGTTCTTCCGGCGGTGCTCCTGATTCGCGGAACGCCCATCGAGGGACTCGTTGTTGTCGGTATCTGCTTCGGAATCCCGTTCGGGCTTCTGCTTCTCTGGCTTGCAGACCCTTGGGCGTTGCCCGGTGAACCCGTGATCAGCCGACGAGATGGAAGATGTTCTCAGGGGCCACATCCGCCGCACGACCTCCGCGCCTGTAACTCGTGCCGCGTCGAAAAGGACCCGTACTCGGGGGATTGCCTTTGCAACGAATGCCGATCCGACCTGATCGTGAGCTCCTACAATCCGGGTTGATCGGAACGGATCTGCCGACCCGCTCACTACCCGCGCGCCCGCCGGATCGACGCAGGGCACGGTCGAGGCCGGAGACGTCGCCGCATTCAGGTCTTGGGTGGGCGCTTCGAGCCCGGCGTCGGAGCCAGCAGCACGAAGGGGTGTCCGGGCAGCGCGTATTTGAAAAGGTAGAACGCCACGGGCACGCCGAGGAGGACGCCCCATAGACCGAAGTAGTGGTGGGAGATGAAGAGGATGACCACCACCAGGACCGGGTTGAGCTTCATCTTCATCGCCATGATCCGCGGGTTGAGGACATACGCCTCGATCGCGTGGAGCACGACGATGAAGACGAGAACCGCGGCGAGCTTCTCGATTCCGCCGACGCGAAGCGCGAGGAGCGCGATCGGCACCGACGACACGAACACGCCGAGGACGGGCACGAAGCTGCAGAGGAAAACGACCAGCGCGAGAAAGGCGATCGACGGGATGCCGAGAGCGGCGAGGCCGACGATGGTCAGCAGCGCGTTCACGAGGGCGATGAGGATCTGCGCCTGGAATACCTGGCCGAGGACGCCGGCGAACTGGACGACCGTGTCGGCTGTTTCGTCGTAAATCGCGCCTAGGCGGGTGTCCCTCATTGTGAGGATCCAGGCATTCATCGCCGGCAGGTCCAGCATGATGAGGAAGCTGAAGATCAGCGAGATGACGAAGTAGCTGACGAAGTGGAGGGTGGAGGTCAGCCCTTCCCGCACCGCCTCGACGAGCCCTTCACGCTGAGTGCGCAGCCGTTCATCGATCTCCTCGCGTAGGCGCAGCGAGTCCACGACCTCTGCGATGGCCGGGCGCTCTGCGAGAAAACGGTCGATCTCGGCCGCGACACTCCCGGAGTCGACAGCGGCCACCAGCTCGACGAACGCCCTCCCCTCGTTGCGCGCGTGCGGCAGCAAGAAGGCGATCGCTCCTGCGATCACGCCGACGAGGAGGAGATACGTCGCGCCCACGACCCAGCGGCGGTCGACGTTGATCCACACGCGTGTGTGCACCACCACGGTGTTCGCGACGAAGCTGATCATGAAGGTCAGAAAGAGGATCGCGAAGACGTCGCGCAGCGACCAGAGCAGGGCGAGGAAGACGACCCAGATGAGCGCCTTCTTGGCGCCTTCGACCCCGCGCTCGCCCATCCGCGTGAGGAGGAAAAGAAGGAGCAGGCCGGCGAGGCCGACCAGCGTGAGCGCCAGGTGAATCGCAACTCCGTCGTTCACGTCCGCTCACTCACCGAGGTTGCGCCATCTTCTCCAGGGTCTCACCAAGCTTGCGGATCTCCTCGCCATACCGGCCCCAGTCGCCCTCGCGCTGCGCCTGGATTGCGCGCTCATAGTGCTCCCTCGCCCGGAGACCCAACTCGTTGCTCTTGACGTCCGGCGGCGGCGTAACCGTGGAGAGGGAGCTGGGAGAAACCGTCGTTCGTCCCGACGCCGGCTCGAAGATTCGATTTAGTGCGCCCTCCAGCGTCTCCTCCATCACGATCTGATTCTGGTAGGCGACGACGACACGCTTCAGCTCCGCGATCCGGCCGCCGGTCCCCCGCAGGTAAAGCGGACGGACGTAAAGGAGAGACTCCTCGATCGGGATCACCAACAAAGTCCCCTGGATCACCTCGGAGCCCTGCTGGTTCCACAGCGTGATCTGGGGAGAGATCACCTGGTCCTGGTTGATCCGCGCCACGATCTGACGGGGGCCGAAGACGACCTTCTGCTTCGGGAACTGGAACACGAGCAGCTTCCCGTAGTGCTCCCCGTCGCTCCTCGCCACCATCCAGGCAGCGAGGTTGTCTTTGCCGCGGGGTGTGAAGGGGAGGATCTGGATGAACTCCGCCTTCGCTTCACCGGGCAGCTTCATGATCGTGTAGTAGGGCTGTATCGGAGCCGGCACCCCCTGAGACGAATCGAGCGAGGGCACCTCCCACTGGTCTTCCTTGTTGTAGAAGACCGCCGGATTCGTCATGTGGTACGTCGAATACATCGCTGCCTGGATGGAAAAGATGGCCTCCGGGTAGCGGAGATGGAGTTGGAGGTCGGGTGACATCTCGGTCAGGGGCCGGAAGAGTCCCGGAAAGATCGTTCCCAACGTAACGGCGATCGGGTCGTGCGGATCGGCGAGGTAATACGTGGTTTTTCCGTGGTAGGCGTCGATCACGACCTTGACCGAATTCCGGATGTAGTTGGTCCCGCCTGCAATCGGAGTGGAGCCCGGGTAGTGCCGGCTCGTCGTGTACGCATCCTGGATCCAGAACATGCGTCCCTCCGACACCACGAGGTAGGGATCCCCGTCGTATTGGAGGAACGGCGCGATCGCCTTCAGGCGTTCCGAGATCCGTCGGTTGAACAGGATCCGGCTGCCGGGCTGGATCTCCCGGCTGAAAAGAAGGTTGTGGGAGCGGAAACGAATGCTGAACAAGAGCTTTCGCAGGAAGCCATCGACCGAAACTCCCCCCTCGCCGGCGTACTCCTGGTAGACGTTGTCTTCACCCTTCGGGTAGTGGAACTCACGAGTGGTCGTCTTGACGAAGACATGGTCGTTCGAGAGTTCTCCGAAGTAGATGCTCGGCTCCGTCACCTTCAGGTCGATCGTCGATTCCGGCGGCAGGTTCTTGATGAACAGAACCGGCAGCCCCTCCTGGGTGACCTGATTGACCGGACCGAGCGCCAACCCGTAGCCGTGGGTGAACGTGAGTCGCTCGTTGGGCCAGGAACGGTTTGGCAGACTGTCCGAGTTCAACTCGCGGGCTGAAAGCATGATCTGCCGGTACTCGCCGTCGATCACGTAGCGGTCGTTGTCCACGGAGACGAAGTCGTAGTACGTCCGGATCTCCTGGATTTGCCCGAAGGTATCCAGCAATGGCTTGTGGTCCCAGAGCCGTACGTTCCGGATCGTTTCTGCATTGCTCGCGATGTCCTCCCGGGTGAGGAGGGCGTCGCCAGAGAGCTCCCGCTCCTCCACCGCGTCGAGCCCGAACGCCTTTCTCGTGGAAGAGACGTTCGAAGCGATGAACGGCGCTTCCTTGACCTGCTCGTTCGGGGTCACGACGAATTTCTGGATCACGGCCGCGTAGGCCGAGCCAAGTGCCAACACCCCGATGTACACACCGATCGCCGCGCCGATCGGCCAAAGCCTCGAGGAATAGGCGTTCCGGATGGCGAGGGCCGCGCCGACGAGGGCCGCCGCGATCTGCAACTGGAGGGAGGGAAGACGCGCCGCGACGTCAACGTAGGAGATTCCGTGGATGATTCCTGACGGCATCAACAAGAGGCGCGGGATGTCCAGATACGCCGAGAAGGCGAGTAGGACGAAAAGACTGGCAGCAAGGAACGAGAGGTGCCGCCGGGCCGCCCGGCTGACGCCGATTCCGCTTCGTTCGTCCATGCCGATGCCGCCGCTCGCCCAGTGAAGGCCCAGTGAGCCGGCGAGCGCGAAGGCGACGAGGAGAAGCAGGAGACCCCTGGCGAACTCAAGGAACGGAAGACGAAAAATGTAGTAGCCGATGTCCTTTCCGAGGGTCGGATCCACCTGCTGAAAAGAGGCTCCGTGCAGGAAATACAGCCAGGCGAGCCATTGCCCGGAAGCCGCCAGCGCCATCGACAAAGAAGCGAGCCCGCAGGCGAGAGTGACGACGGGACCCAGCTGCCGTCGTTCGATCACCAATGGCCCCGGCTCGAACTTGATCACGAGCGGCCGGGTGAACGCTTGGAGCGCGATCTGTGCGTTGCCGAAGAGCAGGCCGAACGCCAGGACGAAGGTCGCAAGGCCGAGCATCAGGCGCGTGACGAGGGTGCGGGAGAACACGGGCTGATAGCCCGTCTCGCCGAACCAAAGCCAGTCGGTGTAGAGACGGACCGACTCCGGGATCATCACAGCGAGCAGCAGAACCACGACGCCGATGAGGGCTCGCTTGGGCATCAACTGCACTCGCGATCGAAGTCCTGGACCTTCACCGGATTCTCCTCGCGCCGCACGTTCGAGACGCACGTATAGGCGCAGTCCTCCGCTTCGACAATCAGGAAAAACAGTGGGGAACGTTCGGTCTGTTCGAAGCCACCCTGTGTTGGGCCGGCGGTTTCAGCGGAAGATGTCCTTCCGCGCAGCCTCGGAAATGGCGAGGACCGCAGGGTGCCTGATCTTGCGTTCGACCGAGATCGCGTAGAAGCGCTGCCGCACCTCCTCGGCGCGGCCGATGAGTTGCACGCCGTAGCGTTTCCGGACCTCGTTCTCGATCACGTCGGGCGCCGCGAAGACGCCGTGCCCCGCCTCGGCAGCGATCTTCGTGAGCGCGATGTCGTCCATCTCCGCGACGACCTTTGGTCGGATCTTGAGGGAGTCGAACCACGATCCCAGCGCCCGGCGAAGTGCCGAGCTCTCGCCCGGGAGGAGAAAGGGGACCCCGTCGAGCGAACGCGGGAACCGGCGCCTGCACGCCTTCGCGAGCGCGGGTGCCGCGAAGAACGCCGTGCCGCACTCGCCGAGTGGATGGCTGAACACCCGGGCGGACGTGCCGGGACCGGCAGGTGTGTCCGAGAGAACGACGTCGATCGTATGCATGGCCAACTCCCCCATGAACTCTGCCGCGGAGCGGCCCTCTCGACAGATGACGCGGATGTCCCCGAGGTGAAACACCGGCGCGAGGATCCGGTACACAGCTGATTTCGGGAGAACGTCCGGGATCCCGACCACTAGACGGAGCGGTCGCCCGCTCGGTCGTCCCCTCGCGGTGTCCATGAACTCGCGGCCGAGAGTGAAGATCTCGTCCGCGTAGCGAAGGGCGACACGGCCGAATTCGGTGAGCACCAACCGGCGGCCCTTACGCTCGAAGAGTTTCTCCCCGAGAACCTCTTCCAGCCGATGGATCTGCGCGCTGATGGTCGGATGCGCGAGACGGAGCTCCTTGCTCGCCTGGGCGATGCTCCCCTGCTTCGCGACGACCCAGAAGTAGAGGAGGTGGTGGTAGTTCAGCCATTCCATGCGCGAACCATATCAAGGTTTTTGCGACGTATTAGGTCCAATCTATCTAATAGTCTACGGATCAGGCCAAGGCTACAAGAAAGGAGTCCTGAACCGAGTGAACGGGAGGAGCTCCGATGCAAATAGACATCCGCGCCAGGAAGATCGAGGTCGATGAGGCACTGCGGGCGCACGTCGATCGGCGGCTACGGTTCGCTCTCGGCCGGTTCGGCGATCGCATCGACAGGGTGACTGTCCGATTCGAGGACGCCAACGGCACACGCGGCGGCGTGGACAAACAGTGCCAGATCGAGGTCGCGCTTCGTCCCTCGGGCAACGTCATTGTCGGCGACATCGACGAGGACCTTTGCACCGTCGTCGATCGCGCTGCCGAGCGGGTCGCGCGAGCGGTGGATCGCGACCTTCAACGGCGCAGGGACGCAGAGTGACCGCCTAGAGATCGATAAGCTTGCAACGACGTTGTACGGGTTTTGAAGCGGAAACAGTCGGCGTATTTCACGACGGAACGAGGAATCAACGATGGGTCCCGAAAGTATCGGCACACCGCAGCTGTGGATCGGCTTCACCGTGTTCGTGCTGGCCATGCTGGCCCTCGACCTCGGCGTCTTCCATCGAAAGGCGCACGAGGTCAAAGTTCGGGAAGCCCTCGCCTGGACGGCAATCTGGATCGCCCTCGCCCTCTCCTTCAACGTGGCCGTCTACTTCTGGTTCGGCTCGGAACGCGCTTTCGAGTTCCTGGCGGGTTACGTCATCGAGAAGGCGCTCTCGGTAGACAACATCTTCGTCTTCCTCATCGTCTTTTCCGTGTTCGCGGTCCCCGCCAAGCTCCAACACCGGGTGCTTTTCTGGGGAATCATCGGCGCGCTCATCATGCGCGCAATCTTCATCGTGCTCGGCGCGACGCTGCTCCATCATTTCCACTGGATCGCCTACATTTTCGGGGCGTTCCTCGTTCTGACGGGCATCAAGATGCTCGTGCAGCGAGGCGGCGAAGTTCACCCCGAGCGCAACCCGATTTTCCGACTGTTCCGGCGATTCGTTCCGTCGGTGGATGACTACCGCGACGGGCAGTTCACCGTGGTCGAGAATGGCAAGCGGTACGCAACCCCGCTGCTCCTGGTGCTGGTAGCCATCGAGGCGACGGATCTCGTCTTCGCCGTCGATTCCATCCCCGCCATCTTCGCCGTCACGACGGATCCCTTCATCGTCTACACGTCGAACATCTTCGCGATCCTGGGGCTGCGGGCGCTCTTCTTTGCGCTCGCCGGGATCATGGGGAAGTTCCACTACCTGAAGGTCGGACTGTCACTGGTCCTCGTCTTCGTCGGAACGAAGATGCTCATAGCCGGCATCTACAAGATTCCGATCCTCGCCTCCCTCGGCATCATCGCCGCCTTGCTTGCGGGTTCGGTCGTGGCGTCGTTGCTCCGTCCACCGGCGAAGTCGCCGCTTCCCGTACATACGCCGCACGGTGATCCGAAAGATCCACCGACCGTGACCCCATGACCTTGCGCGCCCGGGCACAGGCGCTGGTCGAGCATCCGCGCTTCGATCAGGCAGTCGTCGTGCTGATCGTCGCGAACGCCATCACGCTCGGACTTGAAACCTCGCCCGCGATTTCCGCGCGCTTCGGCGCGCTGTTTCGCGTGATCGACCACATGGCGTTGGGGATATTCGTCGCCGAGCTGTTGTTGCGCTTCTTCGTTTATCGAGGGCGATTCTTCCGCGACCCGTGGCGCGTGTTCGACTTCGTGGTGGTGGGGATCGCGCTGATGCCTGCGAGCGGTGCGTTCACCGTGCTGCGCACCCTGCGAGTGATACGTGTGCTGCGACTGATTTCGATGGTGCCTTCGATGCGCCGGGTCGTCAGCGCCCTGCTCGCGGCACTCCCGGGCATGGCCTCGGTCATCGCCTTGATGTCGCTCGTGCTCTACGTTTCGGCGGTCATTGCCACGAAATTGTTCGGCACGATTTCACCGGAGTTCTTCGGCAGTTTCGGCGCCTCTCTGTTCACGCTGTTTCAGGTGATGACGGTGGAAGGCTGGCCCGATATTGCCCGCGCCGTCATGAAGCAGTCGCCGTATGCCTGGTTGTTCTTCGTAACCTACCTGCTGGTCGCGACGTTCATGGTGCTGAACCTGTTCATCGCGGTGGTCGTCAACGCCATGCAGTCGCAGGTGGCGCAGGACCTCAAGGGCGAGGGGGAGACTCACACACAGCGGATCCTCGACGAAGTGAGCGCGCTGCGACGCGAAATCGCGGCGATGCGCGGGAACGTCGTGAAGCCGTGAAGCCGCCTCCTGCAGCAGACGGCGCCTCCCTCCCGGAGCTACGGAAGGTGGAAGTCTGCTCGTGGCAGACGTGCGACGAGGACGTCGGTCGCGGCGGCTCGGAGCACTCCCTCGGCGATGCTCCCGACGAGAACGTGCTCCAGGCCCGTCCGCCCCTTCGTTCCCATCACGATGAGATCCGAGCGGCGGCTCTTGGCTTCCTCGAGGATCACCTCTCGCGGGTCCCCGGACTTGAGGACGATGTTCCACCGGCCCGTCGCATCGACGCTGTGAAGAAACTCGGACAGCTTGGTCCGCGCGCTCTGTTCCTCTTCGAGTCGGCGCACGATGATGTCAGGGACGAGAGCCACCTCGATGTTGCGTGCCGGGCTCGGAAGGGAGACGACGTGGACAACGTCGATCGTTCCGTCCGCGGGGTCGCCGATCCGAAGCGCGAGCTCCAGGGCGAGGCGTGAGCTTTCCGACATGTCGACGGCGACGAGCGGCCGGCGATACTTTTCCTGGGACGCTCTGTTTACGACGAGCACCGAGACATCGCCCTTTCGGATGACTCGCTCGACGGTCGAGCCGATCAGCATTTCGCGAAAGGTTCGTTCGCCGTGACGACCGACGACGATGAGATCTGCCTTGCCGGCACGGGCCTGTCGGATGATCTCGACGAAGGGCTTTCCGTGCGCGACGGATACGAGGACGTCGCAGTCTTTTTTCCCCTCGGCCTCGAGCATTCGCGTGACACTTTTTCGCGTTTTTTCCAGGCGCCGCGCTGCACTGGCAACCATTTGCTCAGTGGTGGACACGTCGCTCTCCTCCGGCAGGACGTGCAGGAGAGCGATGCGCGCGTCCGGCCGCAGTGGCAAACGCGCCGCCCGATCAAGCCCGAGGCGCGCTCCCGCAGAGAAGTCCGTCGCGATCAAGATGCTGCTCAAGGCCCGTTCCGTTTTCATCTCCATGACCGCCTCCGTTCGACACGCATCACGCTGGGTTCGTCTCGGGGATGAGCAGACTCGCGGGGGGCGCATATTTCGCAACGCCCCCGTTGCGAATCGCCTTTTCAATTTCGATGAAAGGCAGAACGACCGCGGCAACGAGAGCGGAAAGAGCCACGGCTTTGAGCTCGAGCGCCGCGGTTCCGAAAATTCGCTGCATGAAGGGCGCGTAGATGAAGCCTGCTTGCATGAGCAGGAGCGCGCCGACGCCGGCGAACACGGTTCGGTTGGAAAAGAAGCCGACGTGGAAAATCGACGAGCGGAGCGATCGACAATTGACGAGGTAGAAGATCTGAAAGAAGACGACGGTCGTGACGGCCATCGTCTGCGCCTCTCGCAGCGCGACGGCGTGGCCTTGTCGTGGCACCTCCGTCCAATACTCCCAGAGGAAAAGCCCGACGGCGCCTGCCGCCATGAGCAAGGCGACGAGGATCGTGCGGACGATGACGAAACTGCCGAGGATCGGAGTGCTGAGCTTCCGCGGTGGGCGTCTCATCGCATCCGGTTCCAGAACCTCGAAGGCCAGTGGCAGCGAGAGGGTCACGGAAGCGGCGAGGTTGATCCACAGCATCTGCGTCGGAAGCATGGGCATCAACGGGACGTGCTCACCTGCGACCAGGAGCACAGGGAAGAACACCACCGCTGCGATGAGGACCAGGCCCAACCCCAGGTTGGTAGGCAGGACGAAAGCGAGCGACTTGATGAGGTTGTCGTAGACGCGGCGACCCTCCTCCACGGCGGACGCGATGGACGCGAAGTTGTCGTCGGCGAGCACGACGTCCGCGGCTTCCTTGGACACCGCGGAGCCGGTAATTCCCATCGCGATGCCGATGTTCGCTTGCTTGAGGGCAGGAGCGTCGTTGACGCCATCCCCCGTCATCGCGACGACGTGCCCTTCGTCTTGCAGCGCCTGCACGAGTCGCAACTTGTGCTCCGGCGCTACGCGCGCGAAGACATTCGTTGCGATCGCCGCGTGCCGCAGTCCCAACGCGTCCAGCTTCGAGAGCTGAGCCCCCGTCATGCCCCTTCCGCCGCTGGGCAGCAGTCCCAACTGCCGGCTGATCGCTTCTGCGGTACCGAGGTGGTCGCCGGTGATCATCTTCACGGTGATGCCGGCTGCGTGGCACATCTTCACGGCCTCGATGGCTTCAGGACGAGGTGGATCCATCATTCCCTGAAGTCCCAGAATCGTGAACCCGTTCTCGACGTCTGCTGGCTGAAGCGAGACAGCGGCGACAGGGACGCGCTTCTCGCCGACCGCCAACACTCGCATTCCTCGCAAGGCCATCTGCGCGACGTGGGACATGACCACTTCGTGCGTTTCGACGGACGTGCCGCAAAGGCGGAGGATGACTTCGGGTGCTCCTTTGATGAACACCCGATGGCCATCCCCGCCTGGGCAGGAATGTAGAGTGGCCATGAACTGATGCTTCGACTCGAAGGGAACGACATCGAGCCGCTGCCATGTGCGCCGGAGAGCATCGACGTCCATTCCCACCTTCATCGATGCGACAACCAGGGCACCTTCGGTCGGGTCGCCGCTGAGCTGCCAGGTAGCACCTACGGGATGAACGGACGCGTCGCCGCACAAGGCACCTGCCTCAACGAGCGCCCGCACATCCTCGGGCGGCTTCGGAAGGTGGCCGGACGACGGCGACCACAATTCACCGGCCGGGGAGTAGCCAACCCCGGAGAGCGTGTAGGTGCCCGCGGGTGTGTAGAGGGCCTGAACCGTCATCTCGTTTCGCGTCAGCGTTCCCGTCTTGTCGGAGCAAATGACGCTCGTGCTACCAAGCGTTTCGACAGAAGGAAGTTTGCGAATGACCGCGTTCCACGCCGCCATGCGTTGCACGCCGATGGCCAGAACGATGCTGATGATGGCGGGGAGCCCCTCGGGAATGCTGGCAACCGCGAGAGTGATGGCCACAAGCAGAGCGTCGGCAAATGTGTATCCGCGCAGGAGGCTTACTCCCAGGAGCACGCCCGAAACGGCGAGCACCATCAGCGTGAGCAACTTACCGACCGATGAGAAGGCTCGTGTGAGAGGAGTTTGCAGCTCCGTGACCTCCTGAAGGAGATGGGAGATTCGACCCAGCTCCGTCGCTTCACCTGTCGCGACCACCAGCGCGCGCGCCCAGCCGGTCGTCACCAGCGTGCCCCCGAAGGCCATGCTTCGCTGGTCACCGAGCGACGTCTCCTCCGGCAACGGCGCCACCGCCTTCTGAGAGGGCACAGACTCGCCCGTCAGTGCGGCCTCTTCCACCTGGAGATTCTTCGAGACCAGGAGTCGTACATCCGCAGGAACTTTGTCGCCCGACGCGAGAAGAATCACGTCGCCCGGCACCAACGCAGAGGAGTGAACCGACTGCGTCCTGCCATCGCGGATGACTTGCGCCTCCTGAGGCACCATGCGGGAGAGGGCCGCGATGGCTTTTCCCGCGCGAAACTCCTGCAGGAAGCCGATCACGGCGTTGAGAGCCACCGCGCCGAGCACCACAAGGCCATCGAGGAACTTCCCCAATGCGACGGCGAGGACAGCGGAGCCGAGCAGGAGAAACACGATGGGATTGTTGACCTGCCGCCAGAGGAGCGGCAGGAAACCCGGCCCTCGCCGTGTCTGCAGAAGATTCTGGCCGTGCCGTACCAAACGCTCCTTGGCCTCGGCGCTCGACAGTCCTCGGTCCTCTCGCGATGCAAGAATCTCGAGCGCCGACTGAACCTCTAACGCGTGCCACGCCCGAGTGGGTGAAGTACTTCGTTCACCCGTGGTGGGCTCGAGATGCGGCATCGTCCGTCCTTGTCTTCACGCCCCGAGTAGTCGAAAGAACGTGCCAGTCCTTTCCCGATCATCTGCGGCCCCGTTGTTACCAATCAGTAACGGCGAGCTCACGCTCTGCTACCGTGGTTGTCGATGTGCTCCGGAGTTGATTCTCCGCCTGCAGATGCGGAACGAAGACGACCGGCAGCTCGATGCGCTTCAGGACACCGAACGCCGTTGAGCCCGACGTGAATCCGTCCAGAACGTGACGGCTGTGCGTGCCGACGACGAGAAGATCGGCTGCCGAGGACTTCGCGATCTCGAAGAGCGGATCGCTGAGCCGTCCCCACTCGGGGCGCACGATGAGCGAAAGGGTTCCCTTGCCCGGGAGCGTGCCGATCGCCTTTCGCAGCTCCGCCTCGACTCGCGTCCGGATCTCCTCCGGCGGCGACTCGAGGTCGTACGGCACGCTTGTGCCGGTTCGCTTGATCTCGGCGGGCGGCCAGAAGAGATGCACCGCGGTGACGTCACACGGTCCGGCGCCACGTAGCTCGCGAACGAAGGGAATCGGGGCCGTGTCCCGGAGATCGAGCGCCACGGCGACGCGCAGGTTGCGCCGCTCTCCCCACTCCCGAATTCCGGGATGCGGCCCGGGAACGACGATCACCGGGCACGACGAGCCTCGCACCGTGCGCTCGGCGACGCTTCCGAGCAGCCACCGCGCGGGACCGCGACGGCCGTGCGTGCCCATCACGATCAGCTGAGCCTGTTCACGCGTCGCGGCGTCGATGAGCGAATCCCACGGACTTCCTCCGTCCAGGAGACGCGTTTCCACCGGCGGCCCTCTCTTCGAGAGCTCGTTGGCCTTCGCCTCGAGTCGCACGGTGAGCGCGTCGCGCATAGCGCCTTCGATCGAGGCTGCGCGATCCGCAAGCCCGATGGCGAACGCGCCGAAGTCGGCCCCCGAGACCGCTTCGAGCGGAAGCCGCTCGAGTACGTGGGCGAGGATGACCAGCGCGTCGAGCCGCCGGCCGAGTTCGACCGCCGCCTCACAGGCCGCGTCGGACGCCTCGGAGAAATCGACTGCGCAGAGGATGGGTTTGGTCATCACACGCTTCTTGGTCACGCCGTGAGCGGCAAGCCACCCGTTACCTCTTGCGCATGTCGACGTCGCGCTGGTTACGCGGCCGTGACCCCGTTACCGCACGTGTCAGCATCTCGCCCTTTCGCAGATGTCTCGGACGGCATGCGCGTTGCTCTCTCCTGTTCGGAGGCGAGAAATGAATGCCTGGATTCTTTACGTCGCGTTGTTGGCCGGAACGATCGGCTGCTTCACTCCCGTAGCTCAGACCGCGGCGTCCCCGGCGTCGCCTGCGGCAGCAACACCCGGTAGACCCATCGATCGCGAGATGCTCGTGCGTCTCGATCCTAACGCGGTGATGTACCTCGACGTGCGCAACGCGCGGGAGTTCGCGTACGGGCACCTCCCTGGCGCGATCCACGTATCTGTGACCGATGTTGCCGCACGCGTCGAAGAGATCCGCATCCTCGGAAACGGCCGTCCCATCGTCGTCTACTGCAACTCGGGAAAACGCTCCGAGGAGGCGATCCGGTTGCTCGCCGATGCCGGCCTGCTCGACACACGACATCTCACGGGGGACTACTTCGGCTGGGTGGCCGCCGGTCTTCCGATCGAAACGGGAACACTTCCAGAGCTGGACTCGGAGCGGTGGTTCTGAAGCCACGGGATTGATCCGAGATCGTTTTCGACGACCGACAGCTCTCCGGCGAGACCGTGGAGATCGACTCAGTCACCGCCCGGGACGTCTGTCATGAGAGCGCGCTGAGCGACCGCGTTCTCCCCGTGTTCGTGGACGGCCAGCACGTCCAGGAACTCGGAGACACTCTGCCGTAGTTCGTCCCTCTCCCGCGCGACCAGCGCCTCGGCAAGAAGTCGTGCGAGAGAGCCGCACATTCGGTTGTGGTCGGACTCGAGTTTCGCGACGGTTTGGGCGAGCTCCGGGGCACACGCGATAACCTCGGCGAGGTATCCACCGGATTCCTCGAGGGCGAAGTGTAGTTTCAGCGTCTTCCGGAGATCGACGAGCGCGAAGCGCGCGTCATCCCAGGAGAACTCCCGGGCGAGCAGCGCGCGGAGCTCCGCGATCCGCGGACCGAGTGCCGCGTGCTCCGTTTGCAGCGTGACGTGCAGGGAGGAGGGAGGGAAGGCGATCACGCCGGTCTCTCCACGACTGGACGGAAGAGAGCGAGGAGCTCGCTCCATTGCCAGAGTGACAGCGCGACGAAGCGTATTTCCCGTCCCATGCCCGTTTCCGGTGCAAGGCCCGTGCACATAATTCCGTTGCGAAAAGGGGAGCCGCGCTTCCCTTGCGAAACGGCGTTCCGTGCGATGGCACCGACACGTAACGCGCGTCGGGTCGCTCATTCCGCGGACTTCTCGGCGTCCGACCACGAGCTCTCGTCAGTACTGGAGAAGTAGCGACGCCTCCTCCATGGCTTCGAGGTCGTGCGCCAGACCCGGCGCGAGTAGGAGGAGCCCACCGGTCGCGAGAGGGACCGACTCACCGCCGACCGTCACTCGCACGCTTCCGGAAAGTACCTGAATCGACGCGCTCGATTCGACGGCGTGGTTCTTGATCTTCTGGCCGGCGCGCAGGAGCGTGAGGACAATGCTCGAGTCTGGTCGCTTCACGAGTGTGGTGGCGATGTGTCCGTGCTTCCAGCTCGCCTCGGTGCGAAGGCCGTTTACCTCGTCGGCCAGATCGAACGACAGGATCGGCAGGGCGACACGCGATTCCGGTCGCGGGCGCGGTCTCTCAGGCGTTGCTTCGTTCATACATCACAGTTGGGACCTCGAGCGCCGAAGGCGAGCGTCCTCTGCGGCGTGGTCTGGCGGCTGGCCGCCTCCAGCGCGAGAGATCGGCGAAGTTGCCCGCGGTGAGGAGGCCGATCACCGTCCCGTTCTCGCGCAGCGCCTCGATCAACGACAGCGTGGAGACGAACGTCTCGACCCCTCGCTCCCGCACGCGGAGACGTCGAAGCGCGCGCGTCAGGGGTGGATTGGAGGTGTTCCATCGTCCGTCCCGTTCTCGTGATCGGCGTACGCGTAGTCGGAGAACTTCACCGTGACGCGCACGCGCTTCTTCACGAAAAGGAAACCGCCCGCGGCGACGACCCGAACGTGGGAGAGAGTGGGCCCTTCGGGCGACGGCGCCTCGTATTCCATCGACACTTTCATCTTCTGGACGAGCGTGCCGGGATCGTCCGGCTCGTAGCTCATTCGGCGGATTGCTCCGGTGGCGGGATCGACGGCGACGGTTCCGTGCGCGGCGTGTTTCACGCTCTTTCGCGCCGGCGTGAATCGGATGCGAGCCCATCCGGTTTCCGGATCGGCAGGGAGAGCCTCGAAGCGGTAGTCGCCACTCGCCGCCGCCGAGAAGGGCTCGACCGATTCCAACTCCTGCGGCGTCTCTCGACCCTTGGCGCTCGTGCGGTCTTTTCCGTCCACCACGTGGCGGACGACTTTCCGGGAGATGACGCCGTCCCGGTGGACGTGTCGCTCCTCCGTCTCTGTCCACGAGAGGACCTTGCCTTTCGCGTCGAGCGTCTCGTCGCGCCTCGTCGTGGTGAAGCGGCAGCTTTCGTGAAGCACCGCGACGCGTGCTTCGCGCTCGGTGATGGTCGCGATCAATGCCGGATCCGGCGCGGGCGGGGCGAGCAGAGCAACGACCAAAAGGGCGATCACCATCGGTTCATTCCTCGGCTCGTGAGCGCTTGAGTGAGGCCGCGAGCGTTCCTCGCTTGAGCTGGCCGCGGCGCCAGATTACCCAGAGCGCCGGCAGCACGAGAGACGTCATGAAGGTGAGCGTGAGCAATCCGCCGAACATCGGGCCGGCCATGCGACGCGCCATGTCGGAGCCGACGCCGCCCGTGAGGAGCACGGGCAGGAGGCCGAAGAGGTTCATGGCGATCGCCAGCACGATTCCGCGCATGCGCCCGGACGCGGAGTCGGCCGCGAGCTCGCCGATGCGCGCGGGCGTGAGCACTTCTCCGCGCGCAAGCGCCTCCTTCACTCCGAGGTCGAGATACACGGCGAGGACGGTCCCGGTCTCCGCGCCGACTCCGATGAGCGCGATCATCGAGACCCACGACGCGATCGAAAGGTTGTATCCGGCGGCCGCGAGGAACCAGATTCCGCCGAGCACCGAGAACGGAAGCGTCATCAGCACGATCGTCGTTTCGCCGACGGAGCGGAACGCGAGGAACACGAGCAGGAACACGAGCGCGAGAGTGATCGGGACCATCACCTTCATTCGTGCCTGCGCGCGCTCCAGAAACTCGTACTGCCCGGTCCAGCGGATGCGCAGCGTGTCCGGCAGGTCGAGTTTCGCGACGACCTCGCGCGCCTCGTCGACGTAGCCGCCCAGATCGCGATCGCCCGGATCGACGTAGACGTAGCTCGCGAGGAGTCCGCCCTCGTCGACCAACATCGCGGGTCCCGG
>Ga0163152_10003152_pt1 | contig 21883 bp, 16 predicted proteins | sample OliLakLV19MP8IB2_FD_148635 | JGI IMG/M metagenome (GOLD analysis project Ga0163152, IMG submission 148635) | Freshwater microbial mat bacterial communities from Lake Vanda, McMurdo Dry Valleys, Antarctica - Oligotrophic Lake LV.19.MP8.IB-2 | ecosystem: Environmental > Aquatic > Freshwater >...
GAAGTTGTCAAAGAGCATATAGCCAACACCATTGATACCAACTTCATATGTCTTGCCCACGGATAAGTTGTCTGGGAAGTCTGAGACAGTTGGGAGATCCGTAAAGATAGTGACACAATTTTCAATGCCCATGTCCACGTAGTCCCCAACGGAGACACAGATCTGGTATGTTTCTTGATCTGAAAAAACAAAGGGCAGCACAAAGGTAGTACCAGCCCCAGCTGTAATTTCTGAATCATACAACTCTTCGCCAGATAAGTACATGGCTCTGACACGGTACCTGGTTTGTGGTCTGGCAACAGGAGATGAATAGGTCCATGTAACTGAGGTGGTCGTTGCAGTCAGGGTTGTACCTGTTACAGGACTGGTAATCACAGCAGCTGGAGGTGCGTGCAACAACAGGCCGCCAAGACTGGTGGCTGCTGCTAGACTGGTAGTTCCAAGCGCTGTGCTCATGCTAGAACTTTATAATTTTATTGATAGTGATGAATGGCTGCATATTGCTGTGTGCTCCACCAGAACCACTAGATGTTGTAGTCAGTGTGTGCGTATGTGCTCCGGTTGTCCCAGTAGTCGAGTTGCCAGAATCTATGTACCCAAATCCACCAGTTCCAGAGGCACCAGCCCCAGGGTCTGCTTGTCGGACATACGTGTGGGCATGATCTCCGTTTGACGATGTAGTTGCAGTGTGAGTGTGTGCAGGGACTTCGCCTGATGTAAGCGTTACTGTTTCTGCACCGCCTGCTGTGCCCATTGTGTTAGCAGACGTCAACCTGGTAGCATCAACACCACCCATGTTGTCTGTTCCTACCCCAATGCGTCCTCTAAAGTCTGGTAGATTGAATGTAGTAGCACCATCTCCCACGCCAAAGGCTGTGGAGACAAGGGTAAACAAGTCTGAGTATGTGGCTCTGGATACTGCTTGTCCATAGCACAACAACCAACCTGTTGGTGCTGTTGCTCCTACATAGTCATGAACGACCCCCACTGGGATTTGTTCTGCCAACTCTATCTTAGCTCTAATCACAGCTAAGGCTGCAATTTTGTCAGACGTCACAGCACCATCTTCAATCTCAGCTGTTGTAACAGCCAAAGCTGCTAGATGCTCTGTATCGACTGCATCGTCAGCAATCTTGGCACCTGTGATTGCGTCATTGGCGATCTTGCCAGTGGTGACTCCCAGGTCTGCAATCTTACCAGTAGTCACATTAAGATCTTCAATCTTTGCTGTCTCCACTGCACCTGTTGCAATTTGTGCTGTGTCTACTGCCCCCCACTTAAGCCCTGTTGTTTCACCTGAGGCAGCTATCAGCACGGTGTCATTGGCACCAGCAGTCAGTGTCCCTACAGTTTTGGCTGCTGTTCCAGCAACGATGTCACCCTTGGCTGCTGTTTTGAAGAATGGGAGTTCCTCCATATCATTGGAAGTAGCAGGCAGTGTCCAGATTGTATTTATGACGTGGCTAGTAGCTGCAACGAAGCCTCTCGTGCTCAGCCGTCCACGGCCTCCTGTTACAACTACATCGTTGGAGGCTGCTGCATGAGTGACATAAACTAACTCTGGGCCGTTGTCCGCACCAGCTGCGTCCAGCACCAGTTGAAGGTAGTTTGGTGCAGTCACTGTGGGCAAGGCAGCAAAAGTTGCATGAGTGATCGTTGTCACAGCGTTGTCAATAGCTGGGATAATCCCTGCTAGTGTATTATGGTATACCTGAGCCATACTTTATCCTAAAGGTTGTTTTTTGAAGGGTCGATATTTCGGTACGATTACCAGCTTGCGAGCTTCTTCAACAGTCCGGTAAAAGTCATTCCAAAGTTGTTTTGTGTACGCAGCAGATAGGCCGGTGTTTCTTGGAGATTGGGATACCCACTCTTCTACGTGGTCAATGTCTGTTCTGGAGATCTCTCTCCCAGAAGCTAGGAATGCTGCTGCATAGAATGCGGGTAGTTCTTCGGTACCTGCCCACAAATCTATTGTGTCTGACTCTATTGGGTCTGCTGTACTAAATGCCCAGGGTGTCTGCCTGACTACTTGGATTGCATTGTTTACATTTGCTTGCCAGGAAGGAACAGAAATAGCTTGCCCTGATGCTATCAGCGCTGTTGGTACGTTAGGCCAGTATTCCCAACCGCCCAATTCGTTGAACCTACCATCAGTAGGGTTGAGGTAGTACACTTGGAGGACCCTCATTGTAGTTGAGGGCACTTCTATGTACATGCTGTCTACCGTTGGATACAGGGTAGATGTCTGGATGTTTGGGATCCACGTATTGATCCGTCGCATCCCTTTTAGAATAGCTCTTTTGATGCGGTACCTGCTAAAATTGGGGTTGATTAGTACATCATCAGTTGTGATGTGGGCTGCTGTAGGAGAGCCCATGTAGCCCCTGACAACAGTGAGAGTCGGGTTGGCGTCTGATGTTACTTGTCGAATCAGTATCATCTCTTGGCCAATTTCCAGTACATCATTCTCAGAGCACACGTAGGTGCTCAGCTTCATTGTCGTTGTTCCGGCAGAGATGTCTTCATACAGGTAATCTTGCATTGGGTGGTCTTGTGGCCTTACCAAAAGATCATAGGTGTTATCTATTAGATCTTCTAAGGACAGTGTTGTTTTGCTCATTACATTCTCCTGCGTCCCCAAGACCTAGTTTTATTTACATAAAACCTATCTCGAATAATAAATGATAGTGGTTGTTGGTGGATGTCTACATACCCAACTCTGACTTCTACAAATTCTGGTGTCTCCCACACAGCAAATGCTTTATAGTTGATGCCCTCTGACAGATAGGCTGTGTCAGTTGTTGTGTGTGCCAGAATACTTGATATGACACTCTCAGAACAGATCGCTGTGTCGGTACCAAGCAGCGTAATTAGATTACTTAAGAGCGCATCTGTAACTATGCCATCATCCGATTTGATAATGAATACGTTCGTGCCTATTGCTTCTGACAGAACCAACCCATCTGACGACAAAAAGGATATAGCTGGCAGACTTTCGGCGATGGTTCCAGTATCGGTAACCATCATTATACTTGATTGCATTGTATTAGTGTCTGTTAAGACACCAGAGTCTGACCTGCTGAGAACTGCATTATTATTATTGAATAGTAGTAGTATACTCATTATGCCGGTCCAATATCTTCAACCATAATGAATTGTTCTGAGTCATCAGCTGCTTCTCCATAAGCAGTGACAGTCCCTGTCCCAGCTGCACGAGACACTGTATAGTCATAAGTGTGTGCCCCAGCCGATACTCCAGTCAGCCGTTTGATTGTCCACTCAGCAGATCCACCTCTGATAGAGTATGTTGCCCGTAGGATCGTAGCACCTTCTTTGATAGCAAGTCTGATGGTGTCAGTCCCAACAGTTGAGATGACATACCTGGTTCCACAGGTCACTTTATACTTTCTATCTGCTACAGCAGTAAATGCTGCTGAGCAAATTACTACATCTGTTGTTGAAGCAGAGGTAGCATTATTAACATTATCCGCATAAGCTACTTCACCCCATGCTGTGTTCCAAGGTTGCTGGCCCCTAAGTGATGACACTACGTGACCTCCGTACATCTGGCATTGCCAGTTGCAGATGCCCAGATTCCGTTGATCTGCCCAGTGTATATTGGGGACGAGTCGTCCACCCAAGTTTCGTATGGCCCTAGCCTCACTACATATGCAGTTGCGCTAGCAGCAGCTCCATAATTGACATATAGTATTGCAGTACTGTCATTAACAATGACAATCTTCCTTCTGGCAGTATTCAGTGCGATAATGGAAACTGTGGAGGCACTACCAGCAGTTGATGTAAGAGTTGGGATAGTTGCTGTTGTTTCTACGGTTGTGACAACAGAGCCTGTCCGCCTGACCCACAGCCTTGTAACGTCACTATCGGCTGACATGGCTGTCGGGATTGACGAATTAGAAGAACCAGCTATAACATGAGGGCTGCCTGATACAGCAGCATCAGCAGCTGCAACACCGCCAACTATGAATGTACCAGATCCAGCTGTTGTAACAGTTCCAGTGACTGTTGTCTCGCCAAGTGTGTACTTTGAAAATGGCAGCGGATGGCACACAGCTACTATTTGACCAGTGCCACTTGAACCAGCATTAGACACTCTAACCCTGAAATACCTGGTCGGGATGCTCGATGTCCAGTGCCCAACTGCTTGCCAATTTGGTACGGGTTGAGTGGCCCAGGCAGTGTCCACAGGCCAGACTGGAATGTTCACCCATGTATTGCTGTCATTTGACCCCTCCAGCGCATATGCAGGAGAACCAGCAGGAAGCGCTACTTGTTGGATTGTGACTGTCTGTCCTTGTGCTTCTGTTGCTGCAATTGCAATGGTGTTGAGTGTAAATGATGATATTTGGTCAATAACTAGTGGTATGGCACTTACTGATTGTCTGCCGTATCTGTCAGCAGCTCCTATTGTATAGTCACCATTAGCACTTGTTGTTGCTGTAGTGATGCTGTCAGATCTGACAAACAGAGGAGGCATTCCAGAATCCCCAGAAGTAGCAGCAACGTCCTCATTCTCTGGGCCAGTGGCAGTGACTGTTCCAGTGATTGATCCAGATACTGTTTGATTTCCAGTTGGTATTGCGGTTATGGTGTTGCCCCCAGAGACAGATGGGTATACATAGCCTGTGACGGCAAAACTCCCAACGCCAGAGTTGTGCCGGACCCGAAAAAATCTACCCTCTGCACGGCCACACCACAACGAAGTGGTAGTTGCAAAGGCGCTAGTTGTTAGGCCATTGTCCCTGAGGGAAGTTTGGTGCCAGTTGGAACCATCATTGGATGAGTCGAAATACACAGTAATCGTACCAGTTTTGACTAACTGTACTGACAACCACCCACCATCAGCTGTTACCTGTAGGTTAGGTGAGCCACTGTCAACCGTCCCTGAAAAAAGGATCGAGACTGGTTTGGTTGCTAGGCCATATTGATCTGCTGGCACTTGTGAGTTGTCATCAGTCTGAGATGAAATTGACATGGCTTGGATGAATCCAACAGGACCATCAACACCAGCAATTGGTTGTCCAGATCCCTCTGAAATATCTACTGAGTCGAAAGCCATATGTTATGCCAATGATAGGGACACTGTGAGGGACCATGTGCTGCCAGCAGCTTTGGTTCCCATAGCATCTACTTTTCGATTAATGATTGGTGCTGTTACAGTGGTACCAGCAGTTGCTCCAGCATCAATTCCCCACTCTGCCCAAACAAAGTTGCCGTTGGCCGAAGCCCAAGTTGCTGCATACTGTACTGTTGCGCCACTCATTAGTGGGTATGTGGCATCCATCGTCATAAAATATCGGTTGGCAGCACCAGCAGCAGCTGATAGATCCGTGTCTGCTACATTTTCAGCTGTTACTCCATTGCCAACACCTATTCGGGAGTTGGCTGCATTTAGGGCTTGGACGGCATTGCCTGCTAACAAATTGAAAATCCGGGTAGCTCCGGCAGTCAGAAGAAGATTCCCCTCTGATTCATACACTTCATATGGATCTACGTGTAGTACTTCAAAATCTCTTTTGGTTGGCTCAAGAATCCCTGTCTTATTCTGGACCCAGTTAGTCTGCTCTTCATCATACTTCTGTATTTTAATCTTTGGTACCCATTTACTGGGATCAAGTTGTGTCACAAGAAATCCTTTATATAAGGATAGGCCTCCGGCTAAAAGCCGAAGACCCACCATATTTGTTAAATGGAGTTAGTAGCATCTCCACGTTGCCAGTGTCGGGGGAAAACCTTCACTGAGGCTGCTTCAAAATCTGGCGTTGTTCCCGCCACTGTAAATACTGCACGCACATATCTCTTGTCACAATACACGTCAATACGGTTTGTTTTACTTGAGTTAGCTGCGTCAGTTCCTGACAGTGTTCGAAAAGCACCAATCTCTTCATTGCCTGATGCAAACGTAGATGAGTCAGACGCTTGAATTACAACGTCAAATACCCCATCATTTGCTCCTGTTGTAACTGCTCCAGAAGCCAGCTCTACAGTAATGTAGCCTGGCCGCCATACTGCAAAAGCGTCACCTTCATCGGTTCCGGCTGCATTCAGTGTGGCTCCTGTTGTCAGTTCGTATACATTGTCTCCATCTGATACTGATGTTCCTGGCATATGTTCTCCTTAACCAGCAGTGTTTGATAATTGACGGTGTGTGTCACGAGCACGTAGCTTGAGTGTCGTGGCTGCATATGAACCAGCAGTCCCAGTAACAATCGCCACAACACGTACATATCGTTTTTTGATATCTACGTCCATGAAAAAGTCACCATTTGACTGGTTTGCATCTGTGCCACCCACTTTAAAACTACCGTGAGTACTAACGTCAGAAGAGAAGGCAGCTGCGTCACAAGACTGAATCTCAGCCTCAAACTCAGCTACGTTACCAGTCGAAGAAACTGTAGCAGTCTCTAGGTGTGCTCTAACAGCACCTGGTCGTCCAACTTCTGCTGCGGTCCCGGTTTGGGTACTGGCAGCTACGGTTAGTGTTGTTCCAGCCAGTAGGTTAGTGGCGTCTTTGTCCTGTACGGGTGTACCTGGCATTGATGTCTCCTACTAAGCGTTCGTGATGCCCGAAAGACGAGCCAACGAAAGTGGATTACGGACACACAGTCCAGGATAAGCTTCAACTCGGCCAAGGTGTCCTGGGGCTGCTTCGGTCTCGCCGAAGTCAGAAACTTCCCATTGTCCACCAGCACCAGCTAGTCCATGTACTCCATCATCAGCAAAGTCAACAGCCCAAATGGACGTGTTAACGGTGCCTGATCCTTCTGTTTCCGTGAAAGGAAGGATTGCTGTTCCTGAGCCATCATCACCAATGATGCGGATAGGAACGCCATTATATTGATAGACTTGGCGACCAAATACATCCGTGCCAACATCAATCAGGGAGATACCCGTGACAGTTGTTCGTGCAAGAGATGTGATCTTACGTCGCATAGTCCGATTCATTAGCAAAGCGGATGGTGTTTGGGTGCGTAGAGCATCCAACAACTGATCCAATTTGTCTAGGGTGAGGGCTGCACCATTGGTGCTATTGATAACAGCTTGTCCCAGTCCTTCGGCTACAAGAGCTTTTGCACCCTTGAAGTCGTCGGCTGTTCCTGTGCCATCAAACCAGTACTTGTCATAAGTACGAGCCATTGATTTTGCCATCTTTTGAAACTGTCGGGCCTTTAGGTCGATTTGATCCGCTGCAACTCTAACTTCAAAGTTGTCTACGAAGATTTCTCCACCAAGAATAGCTACACCATAAAACTCTGTACGGTCAGTGCCATACGTGCGGGTGTAGGTATCGTTCACCTTACGAAAGGCGGTACCTGGTAGTGTGTCTTCGATTCGCACTTGAAGTGCATTGCCGGAAAAAGCCATCCAAGGCTGCATTTCCATAATAGGAGACTCTTGGATTAGAGTCTCTGCCACACCTTGTGCCGTTGGGTCTGATCCCCATTTGACGGCTTCAAGGAGTGGTACTGAGCCGGTAGCCATACCGTATTCCTCCATGTTTGTTTTTATATTGGGCTAAGGAGGGATCTGCTCTAAAACTACATCTGGCGTTTAGCCTGCCGTTTAGCAGTTGCTTCAAGTCCAGCACGTATTTTAGCTAGTGGTGACGAGCTTGGGTCGATAGACGTGATGGAAGGCGACGTACCATTCAAGTTTCCAATTGCTTTAACAGATCCGAAGTTGTTCACTTCGTTTGTCGATTCTGGATTGAGAAACTCTTGGACAGCTGATTCCATGTTGTCTTCCGAAACACCTTTGCTTGTCAGCAAATCCCGGACCAGTTGTTCTTGAGAAACTTTCCTAGAAGCTTCTAGCTCCTGGGCACGCTCTTCAATTTCACCTGGCTCGAAACCAGAAAGGTCTTCAGCTTTCACGAACCTGTAACCATTTTCAGATATCACTGCATGTGACTTATACTTACTTAGTTGCTGTTCGAGGTCCCTGTTTCGCTTTTGGGTCTCTTCTAACTTATTTCGGAGTGAACTTCCATCTTCATACTCGGTCATTCTATTCTCCTATACGCCCAGAATTGTTACGCTTTTTATAGCTGGGGTCCATAAAAAGGGTTCTATATACATTCCCAGAATCTGTCCAATTAAGCTGTGACCAGGGAGTTTAAAATTTGGATGAGAGTCCTGTTTGCTGGATTTTGCCACCTTTAGCCTGGGTTATTGGTGAGTATCCTGAGTTCTTTCCAAGAGCTTCTTCGGACTTGAGGGCCTGATCCATCAGATCAGCAGCTGGTGCTGAGTTCAGGAATACTGCATCTTCAAAGTCTGTCTGGGTAAACGAGTTGGCTCTGTTAGATCGCTCAACAGCACCGGAGATCCAGTTCTTCTTTCTTGCGAAAGATCCATACTGTTCTTGGGCCTTAGCTCTGTTGACTCCTGCTTGCCTGAAAGCATTGATCCTTTCTGCTGTTGGTAGTCCCATGCCTGCCTCACTGGCAGCTGATCCGATCATAGCCATCTCAAAGCTGGTGACTAGTGAGTTGAGATCCAAGTAATCTGTGCCATTAGAGTAGAGGGCATCAGCCATCTGTCGTGCAAAGTCAGGGCTTGATTGTTGGATGTTAGCAATGGCTCCACCTGTGTCAATACCTTGTTCTTGCAGTCGCTCCAAGTTGGACACTACTCTATTGAGACCCACCTCTGTAGCTCGGGTAATCCATGTGTTGTAATCCATTGGACTAGCAGCGACTGACCGGTCATACTCTGATTGTAGTTGCTTGGCTTTCTCTGGGTCTACAGTAGCAGCGTACAAATCATCAGATGACAGGTTCATTCCTGCGTACACGTAAAAAGCATCTTTCACGTTCTGAGAGGACTTCTCAACCTCGCCGTATACATCAAGTCTCTTCTTAAGCTCATTTGGGTCTACTTCATTTTCAATGAATGAAGCGATCTCTTTGTGTGTGATGTTAGGATTACGTCCATATTCATTCATTACTTGTCTGTAGTCAGTCACCCTTGATAGGTAGTCTCCCTCTGTCATACGCAAAGTGCCATCACCCCGACGGATTGACGGGAAGTACTCTTGCCACTGTGGTGTCTGTCGCAAGGCAGCTACGATAGCTTCTGGTGTATATCCTAGGATGATCCAGTTCCTAATATCATTCGTTAGTCCCAGCTGAGCAATCCACGGCATGAGATTACTCATAGTGTCCATAGCATTGATGTTGCTGGTTGGGACCGTGGGACTAGGCCCTGCAAGACCACCAGTCAGGTTCTGGACGTTGTTTAGTGTGTCTTGATAGCTTGGAGGAGTTGGGAACCCACTACCTGGCGGCGTCAGAGCGTATACAGGCCCTCCTGTCGGAGGTGGAGGTGTCGGTGGAGTTGAGGAGGGTCCACCTCCAGGTGCCCACAAATTCCAGTCAGTTATTGTCATTATGAAAATCCCATCAATTTGCCAACTTGGTCGGCGGTCTTAGTGATATCGGTCTGTGCATTCTCAGTTGTCAGCCATTCATCTTTAGACTTCAGCTGTTGCTCAAACTCGAATACTGGTAGTTGCTGTGTCATTGCACGTTGTACGTCCGGTGCAAACATACCAGCGTCTGGTCGCTCAAGAATTTTCTGGTATGTGGCAATGTATGGCTGAGCCCACGTTTGAGTGTCAATCTCTCTTGGTTTCCCTGCATATAAGTTCTTTGCTAGGTCCTTGGCTTCTTCTGTGATGTCATCCAGGGATGACTGATTATTGAACATTGCTGTAGCTTTTTGTGAGATCATATCGCTGGACATCTGGATGCCCCAACGATCATACATTTCACGGAGTTGTGCAGCCTGGTTTTCAATATCAACACCTTGCTTACCCCTGTTTCGCTCTAGGTCTGCAATGCTTTGGTACCCAGGAGACAGTGGGTCTGCCATGTACAAAGGCTTGATCCAAGAATTAATTACTTGGCCCAGTGTTTTATTCCCTGATGCTACCTCTCTAGCGTTCGTCCTAAGAACTGCATCATTCATGTCAATGTCTTTGCCCAGCAGCTTTTGGTATTCTGTGATGAGGGCTTCAGCTGCTTTCTGCGTCTGTGTCCCTTGCTCTGCTTCTGCAAGGTCGTCCCACTGACGTTGTTTGTCATTCAGGTTCTGGTACCAGCCAGTTTGTCTGATGAGTGCTTCAAACTCTGCTTCACCCATGTCTGGTCGGGCAACACGTTGCAAGATGGCTCTACGGATCCCGACATCCCCACGGGCTTCTGGATTGGATACCAGTATTTCCATGTAGTAATCAAAAGCTGCATTGAATGTACTGAACCTCGGGTCCCAGTTGGCGAATGCTTGTGCTGAGCCACCCGAGATTGGACTGTCACGGTGGAATTCAGCTTCTGGGATTTCAAACCTGTTAGTGATGGCTGAGATATCTTCAGACCCGTCTAAGAGGTAGAAGATCTTGGCACCATTAAGGTCATACAGTACCACGTTGACACGTTGGCCATCTGCTGTAATAACAGTAGCAATACCTGCTTTTGTTGGGTCTGCCGGTGCTGGGAGTCTCACACCTCCCTTGGTTATTTGATTCCCGCTCACTGCTGTTTCTGGGGCTGTCTGGGGCACTCCTGATCCTCCTTGATCTGCTGGCATTGCATATTGTCCTGATGCTGCTACGTCAGCTACTTCTTGTAGTCGGGCTCTGTATGAGCCTGATGTGTAAACAGTCCAAGCACTCCATTGGGTGCCCTGTCTTGATAAAGATAAACAGATTGATAGGTTGATGATTGGGTCTTTAGCACCCTCGATACCCTGCCCATATGCCAGGATCATGTCTCTGTGGGTACTTGTTAGTACTTGTCCAAGTCCTGTTGCAGATGACCCAGAATTTTTAACCCCTGGTCTGCCTCCTGACTCTTGAAGTACAATAGCTGTCATTGTCTGGGCAGCTTGTGGGTCAAAACCAACATGTAGACACATAGCATACACTTCGGCTGCTGTATATCTTACGTTGGGATCTTGAATAATAGCCATTACGTTAAGTCATTTGCTTGTGAGGCTGCTTGGAACATGCGCTCTAGGAAAGTGGAATTGTTCTTAGCCTGGTCTGAGAACGCTACAGCAGCAGAGGTTGAATTTGTCTGTCCAGTTCTCATACCAGCATGTACTGACTTGTTGTCAACAATAACATTTCCAAGTAGGTCTTGGCCTGCATTCTGGAACTGTTGCAAGTACTCTTCTTCTTTCGCACCATCTGGCTTAGCACCAAACAGGTCCTTGTAAGTGTCAGTCTTACGTACCATATCTGCTGCAAGAGCATCTGGGTTTGATCGCTCTACTACCCTAACTCCTCCACGGTGTCCACCAGAAGAGAACTGCCCTTGGAAGTAGTTACCAAATCCTTCAGGGTTGGAGGATGATACTTGGGCTTGAGCTAGTGCAATCGCCTCAGACCTGAGAGTGCCATACAGAGAATCTACCATCCCCTCATCTGGCTCCATCTGGAACCAGGATCTAAATAGATTCCCGACAATCTCTCTGGACTCTTCTTTTGGCCGAACGTCTGCTGTAGCCGTGGATGTGGAAGTCAATGATCCGAAAGTCTGTCCACCTGATGCTGGAGTGGTAAGAGCTTTGTAGTCAAAGCCTTGTGGGTCCAGAGGATTTCCCTGTGTATACCCCATACTGGTCAAGATCTGACCAATTTGATTGGCCTGGTTTTGGTCAACTGGTCCACCATTAGCATATACTTGATCTGCTAGTGCTTTGTTTTGAGTAGACAGGATTGTGAGCCCTCTGCTAGGATTATTGGCGTATTGACCGGCATTATTTATCGTGGACATTACTTGTGTTAACTTGGCACTTGCTTTTCCAGCTAATCCTTTATTGTACTGGACCTGTTCAACCCTCTGGGCCAGTCCTTTAAAACCTCTGGCACCACTGGCTGGGGGAGTTTCTCGGGTGGGCTGTGTATAGTCTTGTCCTTGTGTGGCAAAAAGATACGTGTTAAAGTCCATACCAGGATTGCCTCCTGTCATGTTTGATACTGTCGTCCACTCTATTAACTTTTCATCCCAGTTTGGGTCAATGGATGAGTATATCTCAACTTCCCTAGCACTGATAATTCTCGTTCCATTTAGGCTATTAACATCTCTGATTGCTACGGATGTTGTCACTGTTGGGATTCGGCTTGGGTCACGGCTTGAAATTACAGCCATCACCCCAAAGTCTGTCTGGTCTGTTGACCCCAGCCTTTCCTGTAGCTCTTCTGGATTATCTACTTCATTACCCAGTCTAGTATTCTTGTTGTATGTCTCTACATCATATTGGGTCAGTGGGCCACCAGGTACAACGACATCTTGGGTCCCATACCCAAAGACATCAAACATCCAAGGTTGGATCTTCATGTCAGAAGAAGACTGGCTTACTACCCTGGCTTTGGCAGCATCAGCTTCTTCGGTTGTTGTTGCATTCTCATCAATCCGTTTCAGTTCATCATCAAGGTCTTTTTTATCTTTGTTGTAGTGAACATTATCCCAGATGTCTTTGATATCTGATTTTCTTATTGTCCCAAAATGGGCCTTCTTCTTGTAACCCCCAGGCTGCATACCAAACAATGGGTCTACACTATTAGGCGATTCAGGCCCACGAACACCTGAGGTATTAAAATCGTCAACATTATTAATAAAGTACAGCCACTCAGAGTCAGATATGGGGTGCCCTAGCTCTGCCTCAAAATCTTTTCTTGTTTTATTATCGGTAGTGAATTCAATTTCGGTGAATTCAATTTCGTCATCATTAGCCATTAGTAAGTGTCCTCAATCGGTCCGTATACTCTTTTGTATAGAAGGTTGTATAGCTGTATAAACTCAGGGTCTTCCTTAGCGTAGATGATCGCCAAGTCTCTTGCTGATTTTTGGTATTGTACTGGCATATCGGAAGGGTCAGCTTCTGGGTTTACGCCATAGTAGAACTTATATTCATCCTGCATTGATTTCAGGTAGTCATCAAATTCTTTCAGCCGCTCTTCAGTAGGGTTCTGTGGGTTGCGGATGTACAGATTCTTCTTAGCCTGCGTCTCAGCAATCCAGCCAGCTGTCTCAATCTTTTGTAGGTTCCACTTAGGGTACTTGTCTTCAATCTTTCCAAGTTTCTCCAGATAGTCTACTGCTTCTGGATACTTAAATTCGCCATTAGGAAGCCTAGCACTAAGCAAAGATTTAGACCCATTTGATAGTCCATATTGGTCAGCAATCATATTGTATTCTGTTCTGAGTTCGTCAAACTCAGCAGATCCTTGTTTGACTTCAAATTCAGTCGTCATTCCCCATGAGCCGTACCCAGGCTTACCAAGCGTTCCACTAACAACATAGAACTGCTCTTGTGTATACTCTGTTAGTTTTTCAATCTCATTCCAAGCAGGGAGCAGGCGCTTAAGTAGTTTCTCCCACTTTTTAGTGTCTCTTTGAGAGCCGACTTGAAGTGCCTGTGGCAGGAACAAGTGGATCAAGTCGTTGGTTTGGCTATTGGCTGGTGACATAGAGACTGCGGTAGCTGTGGCGTTTATCAATGGTCTGTTGATACCACCAATCTCACCAGCTGATATACCACTTCCCCACATCGACAATCTTCCAATTTCTTTAGCTAGTGGTACGTGCTTCGCTAGTTTCTCATTAAGGTCATACTTGCTTCCCAGAAATTCGTACATTTTTAGTGCATCATGTATCAGAAGCATTCTTCCAGTTTCTGAGAACATCCACTCTCCCATTTCGGTTATGATCTTTTTCTGGAATGAGAACGGGAATACTAAATAATTAGCAGACAGCTCTAGTGCTGATCGTCCCTTTTCAGGGTATGTAAACATATTCCTGGCTGCATGAAAAGCCTCTTCTTTTGGCACTCCTACAGATGTCATATACGCATACGCCTTAAAAGATTCTTTCTCAACTGAGTAACCTAAGATTCCTCCAGCTTCCAGTAATTGGTCCACTCCCACACTGACTGATGGGTCAGTACGGGCTATGCTGCCTCTTGCCAATGTTGTCCACTCATGTCGGGCATTGGCCATAAATGGCTCTCCCAATTTTTTGGTTATTCCTTTGACCCTCGCTATTAGTGGTAAACCATCTTTAACTGCTTCTGGCTTGTATTTTGAAATTAGCCGAAGGGTGGCCCCTTCTACCCAGTTTCTTGCATCGAACATTGGGTTAGCGCTGAACCTGAAAAAGTCTCGTAACTTGAGCAATCCCTCTGAGATCTGTCCATAGTTTTCCCAGTCTCTATGAGCAATGTAGGATGTTACTTTATTGGCTTCATCTCCAGGTTGTAGCTGGAGTCCTTTGTTCCCTACTCTATTTATGGCTCTAGCAGCTCCTGCTCCCAGAGCTGCTCCACCTACTGCTCCAAGGACAGATTTCAAAGACCCATCCTCACCAAGGTCAGCTCCAGCCTCGCCACCAACAATCCCACCAATGAGTGTCCCAGGTGTGTTGTACTTGAGAGCTTTTGCTGGGAGGGCTGCACCAGCAATACCACCAGCAGCAGCCAATCCAATTCTCTCAAGTGGGTCATAGTCACCTTGTTCTTGTCCTACGTAAGCCCCTCCAGCTGCTCCAACAGCTGCCGACAACACTCTTCGAGATGCTGCGCCTTCGTCCGTGATGGACGTGGAACCTAACATCTTGAGAGCTTTTGTTGATGCCGGATTAGCTATCAGCCAGCTATCTATGGCTGCTATTCCTAGAACATCAAATCCTGGATTGTTAGCTTTCTTTGCTGCTTCCTGTATCGCTTTAACTACAGGAGGATCTAGGTTCAAATGTGCCAGAGCTTTGCTTACATTAGCAGCACTCATTGAAAACATACCCGTCGGTCTACTCAAGCTGGATACGGCTGCTGTTACACTGTTGCCAAAACCATTATTCAGTTGTTGGGTTTCTTTAAATGCTTCACGACTTTTCTGCGCATAGTTGTGGAGTGCATTCAGAGCATCATCAATGTATTTACTATCTGGGTTAATGTCGGTGCCTAAAAATATTCCTGGTTTGTTTGCTTCAAGCTCACGCAGACCACGGTTCATTACATCCTTGAATACTTTCTCTCTGCTGTATGTGATGTAGGAATTGTTTACGGGACTGAAGAAATTGTGCATAGAGTGTTTTCTGTGCATGGACTGTGTCATTTCAGCGAATGGCCCAACGGACAAATCATTCACATCAAAGCCATGGAAACCAGATCTTATTTGTGCCAAATCGTAGCCAATAGCCTTCAACTGGGCAGCCAGTGGATCCGACGGGTCCTTGAACTGTAGTCTCCTGCCCAAGTAAGGTATGATTCTTTTTAGGTCATCTAGCTGAGATTCTACATCGCCAGATCTGTCAAGTCTACGGCCGATTTGTGAGTCTTTCCAGACTCGGTTAGATTTGATGATTTCCAATTCAGTGTCCAAATAAGAAACTGCTTTGGATGGGTCCTGCCCATTAGCAGCAATCATTCTGAACGTGCGTAGTAGACCCTCTCTTTCTTTTATTGTATCAGCAGAGCCTATTGCTGCTCTCTCTGCTATCCAGGCATCTGAGACAGAGTTAAGCCCATGAGCATCAACCTGGCCTGTGAACGTTTTCACCATAGAGGAAAATTTCCCAGGGCCATCGACCACAGGTACGGTAGGCAAGAACTTTTCAACATTTTTCCTGGCTGCGACCATCTTCTTTCCATGCACGTAAAACTCAGCTGCTTGACTAGCATCTACTGTCTCAGGCTTCATTAAAACTTGACGGCTAGCAGGGTTCTTTGACGAAGCGAATGCTGTATAGAAATTCTTGTCCATATCAGCAGCTGGTGTTCTGAGGATAGAATCTTCCATCAGCAGTTCTGGGGTATATCCGGGAGTGGTTGCAGTTTTAGAATCCATCAAATTGTAGTTTTTAAAATCATTGTATTCTGCTGTTAGCTGCACACGACTTCGGAGGTCTTTTGCCTCTGACAGAAGATTATCACCTTTCATGTAGTTTTTATTGTTGAACAATTCAGATCCCATGTCTTGCATGGCCTTGAAAAACTCTTCTTCTGATACAGACCCCCAGGTCCCATCTCCGTGTAGGATGTCATTCAGAGACCCTGGACGAAGACCATTGTGGTGGTTCATTCTTTGGATCAGCTCTCCTGTAGCTACAATAACTTCTGAAGGGTCATCACTTCGCATTCTGCGTGACAGTTCTTTAAAGATCTTCGTAGCCATAGGATTCTCCATGTCCTCTGCATCGGCTAGTACATTGATCAGTACCTCTATGTCCTCAGGGTCTTCAATGCGCAGTTCCCGTAAATGGGAGCTGTCAGCTCTCTTCATTGCAAAGTATGAGTCTTGATATGCTCTTTCTTTTTTGACAGGGTCATCTATCTTTTTTGCTATATCCTGCGCATATATGTTAGCACGCTTGTCAATAGCGGTAGACACAACGTGCATCTGGAAAATTCTTCCCAGCATCTCATCGTCGGCTGCATCATATGCCCATTTTACAGCTTCCTTAGGGCCTTTTTCTGCTGCAATTGCATAAAAATTAGCCACAGCATCATCAACATTTTGGATTGTGTCAAACTGTGATAGTTTGTCGGGGGAGTCTACAACCACACCAAATTTGGGTTGGTTCAACATATGGTCTGGGACAGTCTCCATGATACCAAGAGCACGACTAGTTGCTTTGTAGTGTCCGTGGGACAAAGCTTCAACATTTGCCATCTGTTGGAAGTGTTCTTTGTTTGCGTTCATTGCACTGGTTTTCGCATTGGCCAGCCACGCAAGTGGGTTCTTGCTTTCGGTACTTACTAGTCCACCCAGACCACCTTTTCCTGCACGTCCAAGGCTCTTTAGTGGATTAGCTAGTGCTCCGTCACGCAAAACTGTAGCTGGTGCCAGGAATATGTCTACTGGCATTTGAACTGCACTAACAATAGGGTGTTCAGAACGGAATTCTTTGAACCTATTGATGTCCAGCTTTTGTGACCTACCTGTGCCACCACCAAGGTCAGCGATTGATTGACCAATGCCCTGGTCACCTAACAGTTCACCCTCAAGAGTAGACAGCCAGCCCATCTTCATAACCTCACCAGTCACACCTCTTGCTGTAATCAGTGCATTGTTTTGTCTGGATTTTGCCAGGCCACTACCTAACTTGTTGAGCGCACCAGGCATTGACGGCCTTTGTAGAATATTTGACGTCATTGATGGCCTAGATATTTGTGCTGCTCTTGCTAGTACCGAATCAGTATTCATGCTCCAAGAAGTTATGGGCTTCTTGGCAAAGTTGGCTATGTTCTGTCCTAGGGACAGTCCTCCCTTTGTTTGACTAGCTACCCGGTAAAAATCGCCAGCAGTGTCGGCGACCTTAAGTGCCTTGTATCCGCCAGCCATCATTCCAGCTCGTGCAAAAACAACAGCTCCCCCAACCCCAGATGCCATCAGCGCTAGATTCAAAGCTGGCAGTACTCCGTCAAATGCGAAGTCTTTAGCAAATCCCCAGAAGCTCTGTTCGCCATCTTTCCATTTACTGTACGAGTCTGCTACACCAACGAAGTCAGGGATGATCCCTAATTGTGCTGCTGCATGAGCCAGACCTGTGGGACTCATCCATTTATCGGCCAGGTCCATAGCGTTTTGGGCTGAGATAGCACCAGTTCTATTACCAGCAAATCTATTGGTGACATCCTGCTGCATCAGAGTCTTGAACCCAGTATTTCGAGCTGGGTCCCACATAGTGATGTCTGAGTCTTCTGAGATAATACCAGCAGCAATCATGCGTAAGTTGATACTCTCTACAGACCCTTCTGATAATCGTTTAGCATCTGGAGCACCCATTACATCTGAATACACATCCCTGAAAGTGTCAGACTGGCTTTGTTTTTCTATGGCTGGGAGTGGTGCTTGTGGGATATTTGGATTGGTGAGGATAGGATCTCTTTCCGTACCGAACCCAGCTGCTTGTAAAGATGTTGTGTTGGCTGGTTGGAATGATCCCCTGTAGTCATTAGCTAGACCGTGCAAATTGGCGGCTAGTTCATCAGCAGTGCTGCCCCACTCAGGAGCCATAGCAATATCTAATTTAACTTCATCCGGGATTGTACCCAGATTCCAAGTTTTTTCGACATCAGTCATACGTTGTAGCTGAGAATCTATTGACCCTAGGTCCAGTGGAGCTTGCTCAACAATGTTGGGCTGGGCTGTTGGAGGAGCCAGTGAAGATAGAGAGTCCATAAAACCGTTATTCATTTGATGCTCCTCTAAACTTTATAGCCTTTTTAACTCCAAGTTGTTGGAGTGTTACTGCGATTGCGTTGGCTGTGGACGCATCAACCTTGTTCTCAAGGTCTACTGGCACATATACTTGTAGGGTTTCTGAACGATCGCTGATTTTGAATGCTCCCGATTCTTCTGAGATCACCACACCTGTTGGGGTTGGTGTCATCCACAGAGTGTTTTTCTTCTCGAATAGAGAAGACTGTGGTGGGATCTTGCCCTGATACTCAGCAAGGGCATTGATCCAGACCTTGCCATCTGTCTTGGTGACAGAAAAATCTGGCTTGTCTACCGTTTCGATTTCTTTATCAAGGAATACCTTAACCTGATTATCTCTGAGTGGGCCAGCTTTTTCAAAGCTGACCTTGTAAGTACCGGCTGGTGTTTTTTCGTGGGTTTCACGGTAGGCTATGGATCCTTCTGGAGCTTCTCCATCAAAATTGACGTATGCTGCTTTCTCATAACTACCAAGAATGTCCTCTGCTGAGGCATCTAGGACTTGCCAAGCTCTTCGGACATCTCTTGCAGTCTTGAAATCAAGGATAACCCCTACCCTATTATTAGCTTGTGCTGCACCCTCAACCAGTCTTTTTGCCTGAAACAGGGATGTGCTGGTTACGTTAGTGGCTGTGATCCCAGCTCTGGCTAGTTGACCTGTAATTGCTTTACTAGCACCCAGCATCTCTGGGTTGACAGATAAGAATATGGACTTAGAGTCCTTTAAAGATGGCAGAGACTCAGGGGAAAGCGCTTCAGTGTACGTATTAGATACTTCACTGTCTGAAGCCCAGACCTGCATTGGGGCTTTTCTGCCCCATACACTGCCTCTAGGAGTGTTTATAACAGTCTTTGCTAGTCCTCTAACCTGTATATCAACGCCTTCAACAGAGGGACTTCCATCAGGGTCTACAATATGTATGCCCCTTTGGCCCTTAGTTTTTGTGTTTAAGTCAGATAGGTCAACGAAACGGGGTGGTTGTTGGTTCCAATCAGCAATTTCATGGAGGGGTTGAGCCTCTCCTGTGCCTACAAGGTGCCGGAAGATGTTAGCTTTTAGCAGTTCTGGGTTATCTGGGGTTGCTCCAGTAGCTTGTTTTGACACAACATCCATCAATTCCACTGGGGTTATTGGCTTCCCTAGTTTCTCTGACAGGATCTCAGCTGCCACAGAGTATGATTTCTCGATTGATTGTTGTGTCTTCTTGCCCACTTCGGCTGTGAAACCCAGGGCTACCTCAGCAGCTCCATTCCAGTTTGGCTCTACATCCTTCTTTTTTGCTGGTGTTTGCCAGGCTTTAATTATGTTCTCAACCAATGGTTGTATCATTGCTGCTCTTGAAGCAGACGAAAGAGATTCTAGCCTCTTGGAGATCCCATCCTTGTCTAGCCTGTCCATGCTGGTCTCACCAAAGTGAACAGGTCTGATGATAGGCTTTAGATTCCCTGAGATGTCTCTTACTAGGCCCTCTGTCCTGATGCCTACTCCCCTAACTAGGTCAGGAGTGGGGTTGTCACCTAGAGCGGAAGATACTTCCATGATCTTTTGGGTAAGTCCTGAAAACTCATCAGGTCTAAGAGTGGCACCGGACTTAAATTTCTTGAACAGGCCGGTATCTTCTGGGTCTGTTAGTATTTTAGAGTTGACCAGTCTGTCAAATCGGCCCATCTCAAAAGCAGCTGCTGATGCCATTGCTTGTCTAGGAGATTGGTACGAATACCTTTCAGGTTCTGCAACAGCTTGCTGGTGTTGTGGGACATTCTGCCCAAGGAAGTGACCTAGTTCATGGAACATAGCCCTAGACCCAGGTTTGTTCTCTCGTGAGGTAGCAAACTGGGATACTGCGTAGTCAGCAGATATGTCACCAGTGATATCATTGTCAGGGACAGCAAAAGAGAGCCTCTGAGTCCTGGGGGTCAGGGATGCCAGGGCTATCCTTGGATCTTGCTCCTGTGACCGACGAAGGTCATGGAAAGTCTTATCGAATTGCACTATTTCCACCACTGATTTGCTGGGCTAGGGTTCGTGCAAAGGCTTTCGTTTGAGGTGACGTCTGGTCTGAGTTAATTAACTGATCTAGCAAAGCTAGTCTTTGTTGGTTTGGTGGCATGGGTGGTGGGGCCATTGTTGGGGGTGCCAGTGGAGTATTCACTGGTGTACTGGGCTCTGTTGTTGGAGCCATCATCCCACCAGGTAGTCCCATCTCACCACTAGACGGTGGAGGTGGTACTGGCGGGCTGACTGGAGGCAATGCTGGTCCAGCTTGTTGTTTCTGAGGAGCCATAGGAGGTAGTTGCTGGTTCAACCTATCAAGGTCAGCCTTCTCTCCATATGTACCTGAGCCTGGCTTATTCACTCCGCCACCTGGCATTGGTTGCTTCATAATATCGGGACTATCCATTAGCTTCTAACCTCTGATCCTAGTAAGGACTGGGAGTTTCCGGCTGGAACGCCTAGTCGTGCGAGAAGGTCCCCACCAGATGGGGGAGGCGCAGGCGCCGGTCCAGCGGGAGGCTGGCCTGGTGGGGACATACCTGGAGGACCCCCAGGTAGAGCTTCGGGGAGCCCAGATTGTAATTGTTCTTCTTGTGGAGCTACAATAACTTTTTTGTATACATCAATGAGATCATCCCCACGTTCTCTTGCTTCAATGAAATCAATCAGTTGCTTGTCAGAGACGGCTCCTTGTTGGGCCATCTGGAGAAGCTTAGCAAACATCATAGCCTTCAACTTCTCAGAGTCGATGCGCTGTTGTTCACGTTTAACGTCGATGATTCCGTCAATGTTTTCTTGTACTGTCTCTCTGGAGATATACTCTCCTGAATTGTACTGGATATTCAATACGGCAGTCTGTGCAGGGTCACGGCCAAAGCCAAGTCCATACTCAACACTGATCCTGTTGGTCAGCATGATATCCGATGGGTCATACTCCACAACGAATTGTTGGTTATAGAGCACTCCACTAACAGTTCTTTTCTTTCCTGCGAAGTACGTCTTGTCTACCTTGAGTGCTTGCCTGAGCGCTTTCTCCAACATGTTTTGGAAGATGGTGTGGTATGTTCTGATAACAGTGTTCATCATTCCAGCCGTAGCTTCCAAGAACTTGGCTGATGCGATTGCTTGGTCGATCTGTCCTGGTCGTGACTTAGGCCATCTACCACCCAGGTGGATACTGTCTTCCATCATTTGAAGGTCCTGTACTACAGAAAGAGCAGGGACTGCGGGAGCTACACGACCGATCTTGCCATTGACGCCCAGCTCAATATAGCCACCTCCACCATATGGGATCTCTCCAATAAGGTCAGATACAAAGATGTCTGAGTATACAGCCTGGTCTGCATAGTCCAGCACCATCGACATTAGTCTGATGTGAGCTTTCAGTACGTTGACCACTTGGTCGAACTGGCCACGAAACTCACCATCAAGTGTGAACCGGCTACCAAGGATGACTGGGCAGATGCCAGTCTTTAAAGGAATCCGGTACAGCTCTACTGGAAGATAGGAGACTGTTTGTCCTGCCATCTTGCCCGTGGTACCATATAGGGCTGCACATACTATTTCATCACAGGAGAAGTACTCAGCAATAACGACTTTCTGTGACTGGAGTTGTTTATTATCCATCGTCCTGGATAG
>Ga0163152_10003155_pt1 | contig 21856 bp, 19 predicted proteins | sample OliLakLV19MP8IB2_FD_148635 | JGI IMG/M metagenome (GOLD analysis project Ga0163152, IMG submission 148635) | Freshwater microbial mat bacterial communities from Lake Vanda, McMurdo Dry Valleys, Antarctica - Oligotrophic Lake LV.19.MP8.IB-2 | ecosystem: Environmental > Aquatic > Freshwater >...
AGGGGAGGAGGTGGGGGGCATGGCCGAGGGTAGGAGGCGAGGGAGGAAGTGGGAAGTGTCGGCACCCGGAGCGCCACCCCAGACAACGGTTGCGTTGTGATTTATGAGAGCCCGGAGTGCCCCCCCTGTCGACAGGTTGTGCGGCCTACGCCGGACGGCGCGAGGGCGTGTCATGCACGCGGGTTTCTTCGGGTTCATCGATGTCGTCGGGCGCAACTCTTCGCTTGCACTTTGGGGTCTGACGAGTCGGGCCGCCGCACTCGGGGCATTTGGTCGGGTCTGGGGGCAGGCCTTTGAGCGAGTAGGCGCAGGCCGGGCACAGGCCGCGGGCAATGCGGCGCGAGCGGCGGAAGGGACGGAAGAAGAGCGCCGCCCACCAGAAGGAGGCGTAGAGCGCGGTGTCGATGTAGAAGCCGGGGAAGAGGGGCTTGAGGGGGAGGTGAGTGAAGTCGCAATCCCACGTCGCGACGCGAGAGCCGAAGGACAGCCCCAACGCACGTTCGCGGGCATTGTGGAGTACGGCGCTCCCATTGAAGTTGGTTCATTGGCGATTACATAGCCAAGCGCAAGCAAGGGCCAGCCTCGGGAGTGCTCGACAAAGTTTATTGGTTGCCGGTCATCGCCAAAGAGTTCATCGAGTCGGAGGGTGGTTGGAGGTGCGAGGGAGCGCATGATTCCCGGGCCGGTCAGACTGTCCACGAGAGACTGCAAGACTTCAGCGGATTGGCCTTCTCGCCACATGCCGTCGAACGGTGTCCATGCTTGCGCGGCTGCTCCGTGCGACTCGAGTTGTTGCACCAACCAGATCGTGCCAGGAGTCGTTCGGACGGTGACAGATTGCTGGTGAAAAATCAAGTTACTGCCGACCGCAAATGTCCATGAGATCGCGACGGTGGTGATTGCGCCGAGCAGCAATGCCGCGTTCAGCGAAAGGGCGAGCCGGCGATGGGGGTTGCTGGAGGGCATGGGGCGTGCGTGTGTCTTCTGTGAACCCGTCGCGTGCGCTCCGGGCTCTGATTGACTCAGGACTCGGGTGCGAGCGGGGCACTCACGATTGCAATTTTTCGCTTCACTCCGGCGCTTCGTCCCTACGTCACTCCGTCGCTTCCATCCGCTCACTTCGCCGGAAAGCCCCACTCGATGCCGGGCTTGTAGTTGATGAGGGCGTACAACTGCTCGCGGGTCTGCATCTCATCGATGAATGCCGGCACCCCGCCGTCGTGCCTGAGTTCCGCCAGTGCCCGGCTGACGGCACCCATCGCGACCCGCAGAAGCGACACCGGGAAGATCACGCAGGAGTACCCCAGCTCGCCAAACCGTTTGGCGGGGATCAGTGGCGTCTTGCCGAACTCGGTCATGTTCGCCAGCAGGTGGTACTTCCGCCCCTTGCCCGCGGAGCTCTGGAGCGAGGTCGCGAAGGTCGCAAACTCCTGCTCGCTGGTCAGTCCCTCGGGGAAGATCATGTCCGCGCCGGCTTCGAGGTACGCCGCGGCACGCGCGACGGCGGCTTCCAGACCCTCGACTCCCCGGGCGTCGGTTCGGGCGCAGATGATGAAGCCATCGACTTCCTGGGCGGCCCTTACCGCCGCGCCGACCTTCTCGACCGCGTGGTCCAGCGGCACAAGCTTCTTGCCATCAAGGTGGCCGCAGCGCTTGGGGAAGACTTGGTCTTCGAGGTGCAGGCCCGCCGCGCCCGCGCGGGCGTACTCGATCACGGTGCGGCGGACCATCTCGCTTTCGCCGAAGCCCGTGTCGGCATCGGCGATGAGCGGCAGGCCGCTTGCGTCGGCGATCTCGCGGATCAGACGGACGAAGTGGTCGAGTGTGAGGATGCCGACATCGGGGACTCCGGCGCACACGCTCGTGGCCGCGCCGGAGATGTAGCCCGCCTCGAAGCCTGCCTGGCGGATGGCGAGCGCGCACAAGGCATTGAAAGCGCCGGGCATCATCAGGCATGTTTTCGACGCCGCAGCGCGGTCGAGGAGTGCGCGGAGTTTGGCGGGACGAGTCGTCATGCACGAGGATAGGAGGCGGGGTGAAAGCGCATTGAGCGATGGAGCGACGAAGCGAATGAGCGGGAGAGGGAGGAGCGTGCGATGCCGACGATGGACGGCGATCACGAGCGATTGGGTCACGGAGGTCGGGATGAGAACATGGCACATCCGGCGCAAGCCGTCGCTGCCGCTCCGGGCGCTGATAATCTCGCACGATGATTGCCGGTACACTTTGCCCCATGCCCGTGCCGCTCACCATGCTCACACTTACGACCGTCCTCGCGGTGGGTTTCGCTTCGGCACATGCGCCGCCGGAGGGTCCCCCGCCCGCGGCTGCACAGGGCGCGGCAACGCAGGCCAGCCCGGCGGGCGTTAAGGCGATCGTCGAGAAACTCGAATCGTTTGGAACGCGCCACACGCTGTCGGATGTCGAATCGGCGGAGCGGGGCATCGGGGCTGCGCGCAGGTGGATCAAGGCAACGCTGGAGGAGTATGCGAAGGCGGGCGCGCCCAACAATAACATGCGGATCGAGTTCGAGGAGTTCGATGCGCCGCCGTCAGTTCCGGTGCCGGAGGGGGGCACACCGGTTAGGATCGTGAACGTCGTGGCGGTGCTGCCGGGCACGATGCCCGAGGCCGCCGCGCGTGCGTACTACGTCGTGGGCCATTACGACAGCCGCAACGCCGATGCCGCGGATGCCAAGGGCGATGCGCCCGGCGCGAACGATAACGCCTCCGGCGTGGCGGTGGTGATGGAGTGTGCGCGTGTGCTGGCCGCGAGGGGCGGGCTGGACTGCACGGTGGTGTTCCTCTGCACTGCGGGCGAGGAGCAGGGGCTGTGGGGCGCGAAGTACCACGCCGAGACCATCGCGGCGAAGAAGCCATACGTCATTCAGGGCGTGCTGAACAATGACATCGTGGGCGACCCGTGGGGGCCTGTGGTCGAGGGCAAGCCGCGGGAAACCAAGGACCGCATCCGGCTGTTCTCGGAGGCGTTGCCGCGGACGGCGGGGGCGGAGGAGTATGCGCGGCTGCGATCAACGGCCGGCGAGGGGGATTCGTCCAGTCGGCAGTTGGCGCGACTGGTGAGCGAGATCGCGGTGTGGCACGACCTCCCGGTCAAGCCGACGCTGATCTTCCGGCAGGACCGCTTCCTCCTCGGCGGGGACCACATCGCCTTCAACGATGCCGGTTTCCCGGCGGTGAGGTTGACCGAGGTGGATGAGACCTATGACCGCCAGCACGCGAATGTCTCTGAGCGTGAGGGGAGACCGTACGGTGATGTCGCTGAGTTTGTGGATGCGGAGTATTTGGGCAACGTTGCGAGGCTGAACATTGCGTCGCTGGTGCATTTAGCCTCCGCGCCGTCAGCGCCTGGGGCGGTGCGGGTTGTGGTCGCGGAACTCGGCAACGACACGCTGCTGCGGTGGTCGCCCCCGTCCGAGCCGGACATCGCGGGCTACGAGGTGGTGTGGCGCGAAACAACCAGCCCGGTGTGGCAGCACACGCAGAACGTCGGGAACTTCACCGAAGCGCGGCTGCCGGTCAGCAAGGACGATGTGTTCTTCGGGGTGCGGGCGTACGACAAGGACGGCTTCCGAAGCCCGGTGGTGTTCCCGGCCGCGGCCCGAGAGTGATGCGCCCACTGTCGCGGACTCATGGCTGAAACTGCAAGGCGATTCTCCGAACAACGTTCAATAGGAGGCCGGAGAGCGGTTGCGCTTGGGCGGATGATCGATGGAGACTGATTTTCGCGCGGAGCGGGCTGGTGCACAATGGTGCGGGGAACAAAGAATACACGGCCCCCCGCTCGTGTGAGAGGCCATGGAACACGAGACTTCGGGTTGATCGTGGCCGGATCAGCGGCGACGACGTGAAACCAGAACCAATCCCATCCCCAGCACGACCGCCGCGCTCGGAGCGGGAACGGGCAGGAAATAGTTGCTGGTGACCCAGTCGGCGACGTTCGCGCCGGCCCATTGCCCTGCCTCGTTGTCGAAGTTGAAGTGAATGCCGCCGTAGATGCGAGAGAGCCCCGCTTCGTTCGCGGCCGCATCGAGGCTGGTGAGCAGCCGTTCCTCGTTGAAATCGCCATCGAGAGTGACATTGATGGCATCGGAACCGAGGAAGAAGGCGAGAACGTCCGCCGCAGCGCGCGAGAAAGTGGAATGCCCTGAGGTGTAACCCGGGAACGGCGGAGTGGGAGTGAGGAGCGGGAGCCAGACGCCGTCCTGAATGGTCGCATCGTTGCCGTCGATGCCGGCTTCACGGATGGCGTGGATGGGCCGCCAGAGGTCGTAAACATATTTGGCATCCCAGGACGCGATGCCCGCATCGGCCATCGCAACATTGAGCATCGCGAACATGCGAGCGTTTTCGGAGACTGTCTGAGAACCGGCGAGTTGCTGCGCGATCGAGTTCCATGCACCCGGAGGCGTGACGGTTCCCGCGCCGAACGCCCAGGCCCGCGCGATGCTGGTCTGCTCGGCGGTCCGCGTCACGCTGCCCTGAGCGCCGATCACCTGCACCTCGTTCACAGCGGTTGCGTACTGATTGCTGGTGAGTAACGGGGGAGCGACGGGGCGGAACTGCGAGCCGGAACTCATTGCAAAGGGCTGCACGCCGCCCCAGTGCGGCAGGAGCGCTCCGCCGGGGTTGTCCGGCCCGATGCGCCAGTGACCGGCGGCGGGGTTGGGGGTGTATGTCACGGAGTTGCCGGAGCCATCGGTCGAACGGGTGGAGAGCACGGTCGTCGCGACGGCCTCGCCCGCGCTGATGCCGGCGAGCCGTGCGCCGTTGTCTGAAATGAGCCCAAGTTGGGCATCGCGGGAGGCGTTGAGAACGCCCGCGCGGGTGGGATAGAGCGCGACAAGCACATCGTGCGCTGCGCAGATCGCCGCGGCCTCGCGCGAAGCGCCCGGCGCTGCGCTGAAGTTGGCGAACAATCCTGCGTGGCTGCCGTCGATGGCGTTCACGGCGTCGTACACCGCGGCCTGAACCATTGCCAGGTTTCGGGATGCGCGAGGGGGGGGCGTGGGGACCGCCACGATTGTGTCAAGGGCGATCTGATTCCAGACTGTAACGACGTCCGCCGTCGCGGTGCCGGCTGCGAGCGCGATCGCCGCGCACGCGGTGAGACCACTGAACCGAAGCATTTTGCGCCTCCGAGAGAGAGAGCAGGATGGGAGCCACCGGCGAAGAGAGTGCCGGACGGGCGCTCTTATACCCTAAACAGGTGCTACATTCAAGGGGCATGATGTAAAAATTTTCACCCACAACCGGGTATTCAGTCAAACTTGGCATCAGTCCGGAGGGGGAAGTTGTGAATCTGGGCAATGTCGGATGAGGACTTTTTCCCGATGCCGGTGAAGCGGGAGATAAGGGAGGTCGCGCCGATCGGGCTCGGCATGGAGAGCGACAATGTCGCGAGGCTCGCGAACTTGTGCGCGAGAATGGCTTTCAGGTTCGCGGTCGTGTTGCGTGCGTGGCCGCCCGGGTACATCACAAGGCCCGAGTCGTGGACTTCACCTGCGTCATCTGTGATGGCCATCGAGGTCGGGATCCCGTCTGGATATCCGGCGTCATACTCGGGACCGCCCCACTCAAAGGCCATCTTCGCCATGAGGGAGCGGGTAAGCGGATGGTGCAGTGCCTCGGGTCCGAAGTCGTGAGGGAGGAGCATGATGTCAGACCAGTCGGGCGATGTGCGGACGCCGGAGCCTCCGTTTGAGCGGTGGTGCACGAACTCCAGCATCTTGCGAAGCATGGTGCAGACGAGGTAGAGCATGGAGTGGTCGGCGGACTGGCGCGTGCCTGGGTCGCGCTTGGCCGGGTCGCCGATGATGCCAAAGGCGGGTTCGTAGGCCTTCACGACGATTTTGGCGATCCCGGCGCCCGTCGGATTCGCAAGAAGTTGAGGGTGCCGATGTACAAGGTCGATCAGCCCTTGCAGAGCGCCCGCGGATTGATGCTCGTAGAGGCCGAGTTTGAAGTGCATTCCCATAACGGCGAAGTCGGTGCCGGCGCGGGAGAGCACGAGGTCAAAGGGCGAGGCGTACGACTTGCCCGCGCGTGCATCCGGGATACCGGTGCCCGCGGACTCGATTTTCTGGAAGAGTTGGCCCGGGCCTTCGAAGAGGCGGAAGACCGCCTCGGGGTTGCGGAAGATGTCGCGAGGCCCAAGAAACCCGGCCATCGACCGTCGAACGCTCAGGATCGCAGCCTCGGTGCTGATGGCCGCGCTCGCGCCCTTGGAATCGGACAGTTGCTTGCCGGCGCGGATCGCGCGGAAGGGGATGTAGTGGGCGACCACCATCCCGATCGCGCTCTCGATCTGCTCGGGCGTCGCCTTGAGCATCGCGCCGAAGGTCGCGGCGGACGCGATCGCCCCATGCACAACGTGATCGATCTTGTAACTCTTGAGGCTGAAGACTTCGGCAAGCCGTCCTCGGACCTCATCGAGGAGCACCATGCCGCGGAGCGCGAAGGCCCCGTCCTTGCCCATCATCTGGGCCGCTGCGATAGGGACGGCGTAGAAGTCGTTGTGTCCGAACTCGCCTGCGCGGTGGTGGGGTCGTTCGAGGGAGTAGCCGAAGTTCGTTCCGTTGGAATCCCACTCGCGGACGGCGGCAGAGTTGGCGGCGATGGCCTTCTCGGGCATGACCGGGACGTTTGAGCCGTAGACGGTCGCGCCGGTGTTCTTTGCCGCACCGGGCGCACTCATGTTGCCCGTGCCGGCGATCGTGGCGCGGTATTCGAGTGCCTCGCGCCTGAGGATGTTGGGAGCGTTGGTGCCCAGCGCGAGGGCCGAGACGCCGCACAGGCAGGCATCGGCGTAGAACATTTCGGTGCGATCCAGGACCGACTGGTCCGGATCGCACCCGCCGCCATCGGCGGACTCCCCCCCCCAGACGAAGTCGATCGCGAAACGAGCGATGCCCAGCGCCTGGTTGGAGTCGGCGGGGAGCGTGATGGAGGAGTGATCGCCGGAGCGTTTGGTGGTGTGAGTCATTGGGTGATCTGGATCGGGAAAATGCTTGGTGACAAACAACTGAAAGGGAACGATGATGAGCGTGCTTTCATGGATCCGCCGAGGTTGGCTCCATGCCCGGCAACGATACTCAGATGATTGCCCATACTCCCCTTGCTGCCCTCATGGCGCAGAGGGGGAGTATGAGTGAGCGATATGGAGCCAAACATGTCCATGACGACCACATCCGGACGCGAGTCGCTCGGAGGTTTTTCCAGCGGGGGGGACGATCCGCGGGCGGCATCATCCCGCGTTTGGAAGGGAACTGATCAACCGCGACAGACAGTCTCCGCGGCGGCCCCGGAGTTGGCGGTTGAACTCCAGCAACAAATGCCCGAGGGGAGCGGCGTTTTGGTTGAAGAGCGGCAGATGCTCCCGTGGCTGATCGGGGGTCTAGCGACAGCGGGCCTGATCATCGGGGCGATCATCATCGGGTGGTCTTCGGGGTGGGCCGCGGCGGCGACGGGGATAGTCTGGTTGCTCATGGGCTATGCGGTTGCTTGGAGCGTGGTCTGGGGCGCGGGCCTGCTCCGGGCGCGTGATGAGGAGATCGTCGAGGCAAAGGTCGTTCATGGCGAGGTGCCGCCCCCTCCCGGTCGGACGGATTGACGGAGCCGGAGAAAGCGACGGAGCGGCGAAGCGACAGAGGTGGGCAGGATCGGGTTGCTGCGAGCGTGGTGCATCCTACCGGCCTTGATGAGTTCTTGCCCTCTGCCGGCATACTCTCGGGTATGCCTACCTCGATCAATCAGCCTGTGATTCTGGCCGCCAAGCGCACCCCCGTGGGGAAGTTTTTTGGAGGCTTATCCAAGGTGCCCTCGCCGGTGCTGGGGTCGTACGCGATAAAGGCGGCGATTGAGGGTTTAGGAGGGGCCGCGAAGGTCGGCTCGCAGATTGACGAGTGCATAATGGGGTGCGTGCTGCAGGCGGGGCTGGGCCAGAACCCAGCGCGCCAAGCCGGGCTGAAGGCGGGATTGCCCGACACTCTCTCCGCGCAGACCGTTAACAAGGTCTGCGGCTCGGGCTTGCAGGCCGTGATGCTCGCAGCGCAATCCATCAAGGCGGGCGACAGCAACCTGGTGGTTGCGGGCGGCTTTGAGAACATGACGGCGGCACCGCACTTTGCGAGAGTGCGCGAGGGCGTGAAGTACGGGCCGACGCAAATGGAGGACCACATGGCCTTCGACGGCCTGCGATGCGCCTTCGAGGGGTGCGCGATGGGGAACTCCGCGGACTACATCGCGGACAAGTACGAGATCAGCCGGGGTGAGCAGGATCGATTTGCCGTGCAGTCGCACCAGCGTGCGGCGGAGGCGACCAGGCAGGGATGGTTCAAGGCCGAAATGGTCGGGCTGACGGGCGAGCAGTGCATCGACAAGCGGTCGCCGGGCGTGTCGGCGGATGAGGGCATCCGAGCAGAGACGACGCTCGAAGCGATTGCGAAGTTGCGGCCGGCGTTCGGCACTGGTGGGGCGGGGACTGTGACCGCCGCGAACGCCTCGCAGATTTCGGATGGAGCCGCGGCGGTTGTGGTGGCCAACATGGCTACGGCGGAGCGGCTTGGCGCCAAGCCGATCGCCCGCATCGTCGCGTACCACACTTCCGGGGTTGCGCCCAAGGACATTTTCGCCGCGCCGATCGAGGGTGTCATCGGTGTGCTGAAGAAGGCGGGCCTGTCAGCGCAGGATATCGACCTGTTCGAGATCAACGAGGCGTTCGCCGCGCAGATCCTGAGCAACCTTAAGGGCCTGAAGAGCGCCGGTCACGACATTCCCGAGTCGAGGGTCAATATAGGCGGCGGCGGGGTCGCGCTGGGGCACCCGATCGGCGCATCGGGCGCGCGTGTGCTGACGACGCTCATCCACCAACTGCACCGCACCGGCGGGAAGCGCGGCCTCGTGGCCCTGTGCCTGGGGGGCGGGAACAGTGTGGCGATGGTGGTGGAGGTGTGAGGATCTGAAGTCCTGGAGTCCTGAGTCCTTCATCAGGATGCAGGACGCAAGGACTCAGGACATGCTTCACTTCGGTTTACCGCCTGCGGCGCAACGCCCCGAGTGAGCCCAATCCGAGCAGCGCGGCCGCGCAAGGGGCGGGGGTCACGACGAAGTCGAGTTGGTATGTTGAGGGGTCCGCGCCCGCCTGCTGCAGCCAGAAGGTATAGGTGCCTGTGGGCAGAGGGGGAGTGAACCCGTCGGCCCCGAAGCCCTGGCCCATGAGGGGGAGCAGGTCCGTGCCGTCCGGGGCGGCGAAAGGACCAAAGTGTGTCCAGCCAAGCAGGCCCTCAGCGCTGAAGGAGTCGGGATCGACGGTCATCACCGGCCCCGCCTGCACGCCCATGAACGCGATCCCGTCATCGCCGATGTACGAGACCTGCACGAGTGAAGAGAGTTGCAGGCCGGCGGGGATGGTGAGTGCGATAAACTCGCGGTCGCCGGCCATCGAAGTGGCCAGCAGCGAGTTCACGCCCTGAGCGAGCGCGTACGGGGTGGGGTTGAAGCGATCGTTCGAGAGATCGCCATCGAGCGATTCATCGTGAACGACATCCGCACCGGCGTGCCCGGTGAGCGAGGCTGCGATGACGAGCGATAAGGAAATCCGAACCTTCATGGAGCACTCCTGGGCAGTGATCGAGTATGAGTCTTCGCAAGGATTGAATGTCGCCGCGCGCCCTCGGGTTTGCAAGCAAACCTGCGGAAACTTGGCTGCAAGGCGGGCAGGATGTCACGGAATCAAGGGTTTCCGGCAATCTGTGCAAGTGTCTCACCGCGGTCGCGTGCGGCAAAGATGGCTCGTCGAAAGGCTGCTGCCGCCTCGGAGTGATCGAGCACATCGGTCGCCGCGGCGGTGGTTCCACCCTTGCTGGTGACTGCTTGACGCAACTGCTCGGGCGAGGAGGCCGGCGAGGCAGTCAGGAGGCGCGAGGCACCTTCAAGCGTGGCCCGCGTCATCGCGCTCGCGGTTGCGGCATCGAATCCGATCTCGATTCCCGCGCGGATCATCGCTTCCGCGAGGTAGAACAGGTATGCGGGGCCGGAGCCGATGAGCGCTGTTGCGCTGTTCATCATGGACTCATCGATACGGAATGTCGCGCCCACGCTGTCGAACAGCCGGCGGGTTCGGGCGACATCCTCATCGGTCGCGCCGGGTCCGGGTGCGATCGCCGATGCCCCGCACCGGATTTTGACGGGGGTGTTGGGCATCACGCGCACGATGCGTCCGATGCGTCCCGTTCCCCGCGCGCCCAGCGCGCGATGAACGCTCGCGGCGGGTGTGCCCGCCAGAATGCTGATCGCCAGGTAAGCATGATCGCCGAGGTGCGGGGCGATCTGGGAGGCGAGTTCGGCGAGCGACTGCGGTTTCACGGCCAGAAGCATGGGCCAGCGGTTTTCGACTGCTTCGCTGTGCAGCGTGGTCGTCCGAATGCCCCAGCGGTCGAAAATCGCACGCTTGGCTGCATCAGGCTCGCAGACGAGGAGGCTGACCTGGGACAACACGCCGGCGTCGAGACCGCCGCGGACGATCGCCTGGGCCATGTTTCCGCCACCGAGCACGGCGAGGGGTCCGAAGGGCTGGTCGGTCATCCTGTATACTTGCCGACAGGAGCGAGCATGTCGTCGTACTACCAACTCGAGTTTGAGAAGCCGGTGATCGAGATCGAGCGCCAGATCGCGGAGATTGAGCAGCGGCTGGCACGGGCGCTGGCGAGGGGCGAGTCGAGCGCGGGGGAGGCTCCGTCGTTTCCGGGCGTGGATGTGCCTCTGGAGCAAGAGGAGTCAACGCCCGAGGATCTGGGCGCGGACCTCGCTCGGCTGCGTGAGGCCCACGGGGCGACGCTCCAGCGCGTTTACGCGGTTCTCAGTCCGCGGGACACCGTGCTTGTCGCCCGGCACCCCAAGCGGCCGCAGTCCCGCGATTACATCGAGTTGATCTGCAAGGACTTCTGCGAACTGCACGGGGATCGTCGTTTCGGTGATGATCCGGCGATGGTCGTGGGCTTTGCCCGCATCGGCTCGCACAAGGTGCTCGTTGTCGGGCACTACAAGGGCCGCTCCACCAAGGAACGCATCGCCTGCCACTTCGGCTGTGCTCACCCGGAAGGATATCGCAAGGCCCTCGCGAAGATGAAGTTGGCGGAAAAGTTTGGTCTCCCCATCGTGACGTTCGTGGACACACCGGGGGCGTACCCAGGACTTGGCGCTGAGGCTCGCGGCCAAGCGGAGGCCATCGCTGTCAACCTGCGCGACATGAGCAGGCTCAGGACGCCGGTGCTGAGCATCGTCATCGGTGAGGGCGGCTCGGGCGGCGCGCTTGGCATCGCGGTGGCCGACCGCGTGGCGATGCTCCAGCACGCGTGGTACTCGGTCATCAGCCCGGAGGGGTGCGCTGCGATTCTGTGGAAGCAGTCCAATGAGCAGACCAATGCGCTCGCCGCGCAGGCTCTCAAACTGACCGCGGCGGACAACCTGGCGTTAGGAATCGTGGATGCGATCATCCCTGAGCCGGTGGGAGGTGCGCACAGGGATCCGCGGAAGGCTGCGCAAAATGTCGAGCGATGGATCACCGATCAACTTCATGAACTCAGGACGGTCAACCCCTCGACGCTCCCGACGCTCCGATACGAGCGATTCCGCAGGCTCGGCTCGGTCACGGAGGAGTTGGCCACCTAAGCGGGACAAGCCCCAGTGGATTGAGCATCCCGAGACGCTCGCCTTGGGCTGCGAATGGTTCGCGGGGGGGCTTTGACCGCGCGCCGGGCACCCCGTACACTCCCTGCCCTTTTCGCCTTTCATTCGCCCTGTGACCTTGCCATCGTGGGCCGGGCACGCCGAGGGGGGCGGGGCGCGGGTGTTGTAAGGACCTTCGACCGTGGCCAAGGCAACAAGCAAGCCTGCAAAGCCCTCCAAGCCACCTTCCAAGCCTGCGAAGAACGCAAAGGGGAAGGCGATCACATCCGCTCCGAAAGCAGCGTCTGGCCCCAAGAAGCCATTGGCCCCGAGCAAGCACGCACCGGCGAAGGCGTCGAGTACGAAGCCGACTCAGGCGAAGAAGCCTGCTGTCGCGCCAGCCGCGAAGCCAGCCCATGGAGCCAAGCCGGCGGCCGCGCCGAAGATTGCGCCGGTCGCGGAATCCAACGGTTTGCTGGCCGCCGCAGCCGCGGCGGGGAAGAAAGTGCCGCCCAAGGGCATCACGGTCGTGAACCAGCGGCCGATGCGCAAGCCCAAGCCAAAGGTCAAGTTGCAGATGCCGATTTCCGAGCCACTGCTCAAGCCGGGCGGCAAGTGGAAGCCCTTGATCCCATCGGGACCCAAGGCTCCGCCCACTCCCACCGGCGGCTCGCTCCTTGGGTCAACCGACGGCACGAAGGCCGGGCCGAAGGCCAAACTTCCGAAGCGCGAGTTGGACAAGTATCGGGAGATTCTTCGGCGGAAGCGTTCGGAACTCGTCGGCGATGTCGCGAACATGGAGGAGGAGGCGCTGCGCCAGAACAGTGGCTCGCTCTCGTCGCTCCCGCAGCACATGGCCGAGCAGGGTTCGGACGCCTCTGAGCAATCGCTCTCGCTGGACCTCGCGCAGGTTGACCGGAACCTCATTCGCGAGATCGATGAGGCGCTGGCGCGTATCGATGCCGGAACGTACGGCATCTGCGAACTCACGCACAAGCCCATCAGCCCGGACCGGCTTGCGGAACTGCCGTGGGCGCGGTATTCGATTGAAGCCGCCCGCGAGCGTGAACGGCTCACGTTCCGCGCGTGACTGAGCAGCGCAACAACCCTTTGCGGCGTGCCGCCCCCGACCACCAGGTCTCGGATGTACCGGCGCAACCATCAGCGTGGCGGTCGCGCCGTGCCTGGCTCATCCTCGGGATGACCGTGCTGCTGTCGCTCGCGGCGGACCTTGGGAGCAAGACGCTGGCGTTTCGATCAGTTGCCGGCACGCCGGTTATCGTGGAGCGAGAAGCGGTCCTTCGGCTGGCTCGCGTCGATCCCCGGCAGATCAACTCGCTCGTTCCCGCGCACGAGCCGGTGGTGGTGGCGCCGCGACTCCTGCATCTCACGCTGGTGTTGAATCCCGGCGCGGTCTTTGGAACGGGGCCGGGGAAGCGGTGGTTCTTTGTCGGCTTCACGATCGTCGCGCTCGGCTTCGGGCTATTCATGTTCGCCCGTTGGTGCGCTGCGCGCGACACCTGGGCGCAGGTGGGTATTGGCCTGCTCGTGGGCGGGGGGATCGGCAATCTGTACGATCGCCTGGTGTTCGCGTGCGTGCGTGACTTCCTGCACCCGTTGCCGGGGTGGAAGTGGCCGTGGGGGTTCACCTTCCGCGGTACACAGGAAATCTGGCCCTACGTTTCCAACGTGGCCGATGCGCTGCTGCTCGTGGGCATCGGCATCCTGCTGGTGTTTCTCTGGGGGAAGGACCGGGCCCGGCCCTTACCTCAGCGCGACGGGCTCGGCGGGTGAGTTCGCGCGGGAAAGGATGCCATCGAGCATTCCGCGCACCTCGGAAGCCATGCGGGTGTTGGGAAACTCGGCGATGATGCGCCTCCCCAGCGCCGCGGCGGCGGGCCATCGGCGATCATGGACGGCGATCTTGAACTGCGCTCCCAGGTTCTCGCGGGCCTTGCCGATCACGCCGCGGGCGACCTCGCGGTACTCCTCCGCTTCACCCTCGCTGAGGTAGACATCGAGTTCCTTGAGCAGGAGCATCGCTTCATCGATGCGGCTCTGGTCTGCGGCATCAAGGAAGCGCCTTTCCAGGTCTTCCTTGTAGACCGCACGGGCCTGGGAGACGCGCTCGCGCAGGCGCTCGACCTTGGAAGAGTCGGGGAAGAGCCGCTGGATCCTTGCGGCTTCCTGGAGCGCGGGTTCCCATCGGCGCTGGACGATGAGGCCGTCGAGGTTCGCGATCGACTCGCGGACGCGCCGATCCTGAACTTCCGACCGGGCCATCTCGATGCGGGCGCGGAACTCCTCCGCGTCGGATCGGTAGCCGAAGCGGTCGGCGAGTTCGCGGCACAAGACCATCGCGGCATCCCAGTTCTGCGTGTGGATGTCCTCCTCGATGGCGCGGCAGAGGAGGTCACGCTCGACGCGACGGTTGAGCACCCGCCGGGCATCATCGGACAGGGAGGACTGATCGTGCAACAGGCGGACCGCATCGGAGACAGAATCGAGCGTGCGCACCACACGGTCATCGCCGGAGCGGGCGCGGGACAGGAACATCCAGGCAAGGGGGGCGTGGGTGAGGAAGAGGAACAGGCCGATGTACCCGGCCATGCGAACCTCGACCTGCTGCGGGAAATCGAAAAAGCCAGCGCCGGCGACGATGAGGCCGATGCTCGCGACGAAAACGAAGGTGTAGGCCGCCGCGCCGAGTACAAGCGCGAGCACGCCGGGTCCGCGCGGCCCCTTGCTGGAGGGGCGGGGCGGGGCTTGGTGAGTTGCACGATCCATGGTTCATCTCTCCGTGGTGTCGGTCAGGTTGTATCGGGCGGCGAAGCGTTGGGCGATGAACGGGCCGCCTCACGGAGCGGCAGGTGACCCGGCACTATTATTGCCGATGCAAACACCGGACGCGAAAGAGGTGATCGGCCCGGCCGCTGGAGCGGTGCGATCGTGGCCGTTGGGTCCATTCGAGACCAACTGCTATCTGGTGACGGCGCCAGGCGGTGTTGGCTGCTGGATTGTTGATCCGGGCATCGGGCCGCAGATGGTCATCAAAGCGGTGCAGAGCGCGGGCCTGCGGCCTGAAGCGGTGATCTTGACGCACGCGCACCTCGATCATGTCGCCGGGGTTGGCGAAGTGCTCGCCGCATTCCCGGACATTCCGGTCCTCGGGCACGAGTCCGAGCGCAACTGGCCGGGCGACCCTTCGCTGAACCTGTCGGCGTCGTACGGGATCCCGATTGCCGCGCCTGGAGCGACGCGATTCATCGCCGAAGGCGATGAACTTGTGCTCGGCAGCGATCGATGGCGGGTGCTGCACACGCCGGGTCACTCGCCCGGCAGCATCACGCTGGTGAACGATCGAGCGGGAGTGGCAATCGTCGGCGACACGCTGTTCGCGGGGAGCATCGGCAGGTCGGACTTCCCAGGCTCGGATGAGCGGGTGCTGCACGAGTCGATACGCAACCGGCTGTACACACTGCCCGACGCGACGGCTGTTCACCCGGGCCATGGGCCGGCGACAACGATCGGCCGGGAGAAGCGTACGAACCCGCACGTCAGCGTTGCTTCGGGGGCGTGACTTCGCCACTGTTCACCCGACGGATGGGAAGCGTGCGCCGAGTCGCAAGAGTCCCCACTTGGTGCGGCTGTTCATATGTGCCGGTGGCGGCGAGAGTTATTTCCATTCTTAATGAGCGGGACATGGCCGCATGGGGATTCCGCCCGGGCCGCAGTTCTCGGACATAGCTTGCATAAATAGGCAAGTTCAGGTTGCCTAAGTTCACATTTGAAAATGATAAAAAACTCACACTCTTCGAAACCAAGTTGCTTGATCGCTCGAAGTGCCTGCTGTATATTCGCTACTGGAAACTTGCAGGACAGTCATGAGGCGGCGCATCTCCACGCGAGGCGCTTTCGCGCGGTCTGGGTTGCAGGCGGTAACAAAAACTGGAGAGGCACGGCGATCTGGAAGTCGCCGCGCAAAGGGAGAGAGAGATGTCATTTGTTGGTCGATTCACGGCGCTGAGCGCCGGCGTTATTGTCGCCGCGGCCTTCCAGGCTTCCGGCTCCGTCATATACCAGAGCTCGTCCGGCCAACTCGAAGCAACCGCCGAGTTCTCGGTTTCCGGCAACAACCTGATTGTCCGGCTGTCGAACTCTTCGCTGTTCGATGTCGGCGTGCCCGCGGACATCCTGACGGCGGTCTTCTTTGACATCGACGGCGCGGCGGGCCTCACCCGTGTCAGCGGTCTGCTCTCGGGCGGATCGGTCGTCCACTTCGGCCCCAACGGCGGCGGAAACGTCGGTGGTGAGTGGGCGTACGCCGAGGGCCTGGGCGGTGCGCCGCTGGGCGCATCTACGGGCATCTCCTCATCCGGCTTCGGGCTGTTCGGCCCGGGCAATCTTTTCCCCGGTGCCAACCTCGAAGGCCCCGCCAGCCCGGACGGCATGAACTACGGGCTGGTGTCGATCGGCGACAACGTCGCGATCGGCAACGCGGCGGTCACCGGCAACTTCCCGCTGATCCAGCACCAGGTCACGTTCACGCTCTCGGGCCTGCCCAACGGGTTCGATCTGACAGGCAAGATCGGCAAGGTATCGTTTCAGTACGGGACGGACCTGGGGAGTGAGCCGAACATCCCGGGCGCCCTCATCCCCGCGCCCGGCGCGGTGGCGTTGCTCGGTCTGGGCGGCCTGCTGGTGTCCCGCCGCCGGCGCTGAACCCGGGTCAGGCTATTCACTTGCTGCGCTGTGCCCGACAACCGGCTGCCCGGTCAGCGTCGCGCCCCTTGCGCCCATGAGCGTCTTCGCCGCGCTGTTGTTGGGGTCGCGGGTGAGCGCCTCTTGCAGCGCCAGCACGGCGTCATCGGAGCGGCCCAGGTCCTCGAGGACCATGGCCGCGAGCACGCAGGGCGTGGCATCGGTGGCGGTACGGAGCATCGCCTCATCGAGGGCGTTCAGCGCCTGCTGGTTGTTCCCGTCCATCCGCGAGAGCATCGCGCGGAGCATCCATCCCTCGTAGCGCTCGGGCGCGAGGGCGAGGACACGCTGGGTCGCCGTGCGAAGGTTGGCGCGGTCCTTGAGGTTCGCCGCGACATTACCAAGGTCGATCCAGGCGTGAACGTCGCGTGCGCCCTCTTTGTTGAGCGTGAGTTCGAGCAACTGCGTGCGGGCCTCGACGCTGCGATTGAGGGACATCAGGCAACGGGCGCGGGTGTGCAGAAGGTCGCGCCGACCCTTGTTCTCCTCGCGCTCGAGGAGTCGGGCGACGTGGAACTCCGCCTCGCCGTAGCGTCCGCACGCCATGTTGGAGCGGACAAGGTCCTCGATGATGCTGGTGTCATCGGGGGCAAGGGTCAGGGCCTCGGCGAAGAGTTGGGCGGCGAGTTTGGGGTCCTCGCGCAGCATGGCGATGTGCCCGAGGGTCTGGCGCACCGCGGGGTTGTAGCGGAACTGTTCCTTGCGAGAGTTGAGCAGCGTTTCCGCCTCATCCATTTTGGTCATCGCCATGAGCATCTCGGCCGCCGCGACCAGGTACTGCGGGTTGGTGGGGTCGAGGGTCGCCGCGGCGAGGTAGCGCTCCATCGCGGGCTGGGGCTCGCTGATGCGCTCGTGAATGATGCCAAGGTAATACTGGGCCTCGAAGTTCTTGGGGTCGAGTTCTTCAGCTCGCGTGAATGCCTCGCGCGACTGCTCCAGCCTGCCCTTCTCGAGCAGCACTCGGCCGCGAAGGACGTGCGACTTGGGCACCTCGGGGTTTAGTGCAAGCGACTTGTCGATGGTCTTCCCCGCCTTCTCGAGGTCGCCGGCCATGAACTGCTGCTGGGCCATCTGGTACTCGGTACCGCTCTTGAGCATCGACATCTTCGAGTTCGCCGCGGCGATATGGTCCTTGGTGTACTGACCATGGCCGGCGCACCCCGCGAGCGTGCCCGCGGCGGCAAGGAGGGCGAGGACGGTGAAGCGGGCGGTGGTGCGTACGGTCATCGTTTGCTCTCCGGAGGTTCCGAGAAGTCGAGGGTCATGAGCAGAAAGAAAGGGGCATCGGGTGACCGAGGCCCCTTCGCGTGTGTGCTTACTTGTGGTTGCCGGTCGAATCGCTCTCCACGCTTGTAGTCTGCGTCGTTTCGAGTTTGCTCACGAAGGCCATCATCTGATCGGGCGTGAAGCCAAACCACGCGGCCCAGCCGGCCTGGTCGAAGGCGGTAACTCCGCCGGTCGCGGTCCGGGTCGAGCGTGAGGCGGGCAGGAGGGGCTTGTCATTGGCATCAAAGCCCGCGGCCCAGAGTTGGCCGGTCTGCGCGTTGAAGACCCAGCCGTAGTCGTCGTGGAACCTGGAGTCCGGCCCCGATCCCTGAACAACCTTACTCGCGTTGGAACCGCCGACGTATTCGTTGGTGGGGACCTTGCTGATGAGGTTGAGGTCCATGAGCGGCTGCCAGCCGTTGTTCCCATCGGCACCGAGTTTGGGCATGGTGCCGTCGCGCATCACTGTGCAGATCTCGATCTGGCCGCGGAGGGAGGTGAGGACGGCCTGCGTGGTGGCGACCGCGGCTTCCTTTTCAACAGCCGTCTGGGCGATCGTGACTGGTGGCTCTGTTTCAGACTCACCGGCACCGCCGTGAGCGGCATAATCGGCGCCCGCGGGCGCGGGGAGGGTCAGCATGGCCGCGGGGCTTGCCGGTTCGATGCTTCGGCTGGAAGGCTCGCCGATTGGCTGCTTGTAAATCTTCTTGTGGTTCCACGGGCTGCCATACTTGGAACGCTCGGTCGCGGGCTGGACATCGTTCAGGCGCGAGGCGCGTTCGGCGGCTTCATCCCCGAGCATGCCGTCGAGGAGGCTGGGGTTCGGCCAGACTTCCCTCTCGGAGGTGATCTTCTCGCGGATCTGATAGACGGAGGGCTGGTGGGGGTTCAGGGCCAACGAGCGCTGCAGGAGGTACAGGGCCTTCTCCGTGTCGCCCTCGCGCGCTGCACGCTCGGCCTCGACGTTGAGCCCGCCGGTCATGCGCTCGCGGCTCCAGGGCAGCAGGCCCTGGCGGGTGCCTGCCCGGATGCGATCGATGTCGTCCTCGGCCTGTGTGGCCGCGGCGGCGAGTGAGGCATCGCTCACGATGCTCGGCGTGATCATGAAGATGATCTCGGAGCGGACGGTCGCATCATCATGCCCTCGGAAGGCGGCGCCCACCACGGGGATGTCGCCCAGGAATGGGACCTGCCGCCGGGTAAAGGTCGAGTTCTCGCTGAACAGGCCGCCGAGCACGATGGTCTGCCCGTCGCGGATGTTCACGTTGGTCGTCAGTTCCTGGGTGATCTCATCGGGGATCGTCACGGCGGCGCCGCCCGCATCGGTGACGTTGCGGATGTTTGCGATCGAGACCTGGGGCTTGAGTTCCATGCGGATGTTGCCGTCATCGGAGACGAACGGCCGGACGTACAACTGGGTGCCCGTGTCGAGGAACTCAACGGTCTGCGTTGTGCTGGTGTCGGTCGCGGTGGTGCTGAGATAGCCGACGCGCGTACCGACGAGCACATGCGCGGGCATCCGGTTAAGCGCGAGCACCTTCGGATTCGACAGCACGACGGTGTCCGTCACCTGGTCGAGCATGCGGACGAAGATTGAGACGTCGCCAGTCACGATACCCGCCTTGAACGTGCCCGGCCCGGTCGTGTTGCCGGGGTTCGAGGTGATGGCCGTACCCTGGTTGTCCGGGGGTGTGAAGCCCTGGTTCGCCGCGCCCGTGCCGCCGCGGATCAGGTTGTTCGCGGCCGAGAGCGGGCCGCCGATGTTGATGAAGTCGGTGAAGTCCATGTCGGCGATGAGGGAGAAGTCCACGCCGAATGCGTTGGCCTCGTTCAGCGAACACTGCAGGATCGTGGCCTCGATGAGCACCTGCGAGGGCTTGGTGTCGAGTTGCGTCAGGAGCACCTGGACCGCCTCGATGTTCTCGGGATAGTCGTAGATCACCAGCGTTGCCGAGAGGGCGAAGTCGTCCTTGCCCGCTGGGACCTTGTCGCTGATCGTGAACTCCTTGGAGGGTGTGTTGACCTGGATCTCGCCGCCGTCCTTCGAGAGGAGCATGGTGACGAAACTCTTGGCGTCCTCGGCGTTGAGGTAGTTCAGCCGGACGACCTTGTACTCGCGCTTGAGCAGAGCCTTTTGGCGCTGGGCGTACTCCTCCTGCGTGAAGACGTAGATGAAGTTGCCCTGGACGACGTAGTTCCAGCCGTTGGGGTAGAGGATCGCTTCGAGGGCTTCCTCGAACGTAGCGTTCTTGATGGTGGCGGAGACCTTGCCGGTGACGTTCTTGCTCAGAACGATGTTCCGCTCGCTCTCGAGTTGGAGCATCTCGAGGACGCTCTCGATGTCCTCGTTCTTGACGGCGATGTCCACGGTGTCCTGGTCGCTGACCAGGACCTTCATTTTGTTCTCGCCTGAGCGGTCGGGCTTCATGGGGTCGCGGACAGGCGCGGGCTCGGGCTCGGTCTGTGCGAGGACGAGTCCGGGTGAGCCGCAGAGGACCAAGGATGCCGCGGCCATAGCGGGCAGGTTGCCGCATCGGGCCAGGATTTCGCCAGGGGTACGCGGACGCCGGATCGACATGAGAACTCTCCTGGGAGCCGACGGCCGGGTTGATCCGGGCGTACGGTCTTGGTACACAACAGCCTTCCGCCGAAAGGTTTACGGCGGGGATCGAGCAAGAGAGTCGGCACCTTTGGCCTGCGACTTTGGGCAAGATTCGGCCCGCCCCTCGGTTCGCGAGGAATGGGTAAGTTCTGCCGCATGTTCGGGGGAGGCAGGACGGCGGAAAGACCGCGGGCGCTGCGATAGAAAGCCGGCCTTGGCGTTAGGGTCTGGGAACAATGTTCTGAGTTGAGTCGCGCACGGTCGCCGCACCGACCGCTCAAGGAGGCGGTCGGTGGCGCGGAGAGCGCAGCGGGGTACCCACGCTCAGTCCGCGGGGGTTGCGCTGGCGGTCGCGCTGCGTTCGGATGCGCTTGCGGGCGGCTCGGCGATGGCGGTCTTGGGGTAGTTGGTAACCAGCAGCAGGCGCGACCAGATCAGCAGCCCGAAGGCCACGCACGCGACGCCCAGGAGCGTCACGCGGAAGTGGTTGTGCAATCCGCACTTGGTGCCTGATGGCGAGGTCGAAACGGAACAATGAGTAGACATGGGTGCCTCCATGCGTAGACCCAGGAGTTGAACTCTGAACGAATGTGCTTAGCCGCCACCGCCTGGGGGCGGCACGACAACCTCGGTTGCGACGACGACTCGGCCGGTGAACGGCTCGACGCGGATGTTGAACGCCTGCCCCGAGCCGGCGACACGGATCGTGCCGCCGTTGCCGGGAACCGCGCCAGCGGCATCGGCTACCGGGCCGCCCATGCCGTCGAAGATCAGGGTGTTGGTGCCGCTGAACGCCGCGGCGGTGATGCGGGCAGCACCGAACTTCTCATCGCGGAAGTCGACGAGGTAGCGGCCATCAGCCTTTGTGGGATCGAACATGGTGTTCGAGTCGGGGTCGATGATGTCGCCGGGGACTTCGACGAGAGCGTAACTGGAAGTCTCAACGTCGAAAACCATGGCGCGGCGCTCCTGGAACGCCACGGCCTCGGCTTGGATAAAGGTGATGTCGGAGATGATCGTGCGCACGGCGGCCTGGACCTTCAGGATGCCCGTCTCGCCCATCGCGGGGATGACCAGCGCACCGGCGATACCCAGCACCACGATGACGACCAGGACTTCAAGGAGCGTAAAGGCACGCCCCGCAGCCTGGAGAACACGCGACGCGGGTCGCGGGGTGCGCCGGCGGGCAAGGATTCTGGGGCGAACGTCGGGGCGCATACACAACTCCAACTATTGGCCTCAGGGTTCACGATCAGGGTTTGGTGGGCGCGGCGGCGGGCATTTCCGTGACCTTCACATTGATGCCCTTGTCGAGTTTTGTCTCGATGCGGGCCATGCGCTCGTTGATCTGCTTGAGTTGCTCGAGTTGCTCCTTGCGCTGCTGGGCGGCGTTGAAGGGCGTCTCGGGCTGGGGGGCGGCGGTCGCCGTGGCCGGTGAAACCGCGTAGGAGTCGCTCAGGTGAGAGACGGTCAACAGACCGGCAAAGACTGCCGCGGCGGGGAGAAGGGCGGAATAGCGATTGGGGGTGGGAGTTTGGGT
>Ga0163152_10003160_pt1 | contig 21805 bp, 19 predicted proteins | sample OliLakLV19MP8IB2_FD_148635 | JGI IMG/M metagenome (GOLD analysis project Ga0163152, IMG submission 148635) | Freshwater microbial mat bacterial communities from Lake Vanda, McMurdo Dry Valleys, Antarctica - Oligotrophic Lake LV.19.MP8.IB-2 | ecosystem: Environmental > Aquatic > Freshwater >...
AGCGCGGCGCCGCACTTGCCGCACACGGGGTTGTCGTGGAGCTTGGCTTCCGGAACGCGATTGGTAGTGCCACAAGCCGGGCAGACGAGGTGCATTGCCGCTCCTTTGGAGTAGTGAACCCCTATTGGAAGTCGAAAATACGCTCAGAGTTCCCGCCGCGCACGCGTTCCCGCACGCCGTGCGGCAGGCGGTCCACCCGCGCGAGGCAGCCGATCGGGTCGCCGATCGTGTGCGGATAGTCGGAACCGTAAAGCACGTTTCCGGAACCGAACACGTTGACCGCCATGGCGAGCGCATCGTCGGTGAAGACGACCGAATCGCAGAAGATGCGCCGCGCGACCAGGCTGGGCTTCTCGACGATCTTGGTGCGGCACGCCGGGATGAATTCGAAGCACTGGTCGAGGCGCCCGATCAGGAAGGGCAGCGTGCCGCCGCCGTGCGAGGCGATGATCTTGACCTTCTGGAAGCGGTCGAAGAACCCGTCGTAGATCATGCGCGACACCGCGAGCGTGGTGTCGGTGGTGAAGCCGATCGAGGCCGTGAGCTGGAACTGCGACATGTCCATCTCCTTCACGCCGGGCGGGGCCGAGGGGTGGATCAGCACCGGCAGGCCCGCGGCGTCGATGGCTTTCCAGATGGGTTCGAACAGGGGATCGGTCAAATGCTGGCCGGAAATATTCGCCAGCACCATCACGCCGCAGGCGCCCGCCTTTCGCGCCCGCTCGAGCTCCTTGAGGGCGGTCTCGGGGTATTGCCAGGGCAGCGAGCAGAAAAACTGGATGCGGTCCGGCCAGGTCTTGCGCGCCTTGGCCATCGCGTCGTTCATGATGCGCGCGGCCTTGAGGCTCACCTCCTCGCCGCCCCAGTAGACGTTCGGGCAAGAGAGCGACACCACCGCCACGTCGATGCCGACGCGGTCCATGTTCTTGATGCGCAGGTCCCAGTCGAACATCTCGGGCACCGGCGTCATGAAGGGCGCGCCGTCGAGATGGATCGCGCGCAGGCCGCCGTACACCTCCTTCATTGTGTACTTGCCGCCGTTCTTCTCAAGCAGCTCGACCCACGCGTTGTCCAGCATGTGGGTATGGACGTCGATTACGGTGCTCATTGGACCTCGGGTTCGGAAAAGGGAATTCGATCGGCTGTCAGTTCAATCGACTTTAAGGCCTGCGGCCTTGACGACGGTGGCCCAGCGGCCGACGTCGTTCCTGACGATCTCGGCAAACTGCTCAGGCGTATTCGGCGCCCAGGGCTCCATGCCGAACTTGATCAGCTGCTCGCGGAACTCCGGCGTGGCCTGGAAGCGCTGCAGTTCGGCATTCAGGCCCAGCTCCTTCTTGGACACTTCCATGAAGAGAAAGCGTCGTGCTGGTCGCCATGAGGAGCGTATAGCCGTCGGGGGCCGCTTTGGCGACGAGGTCGGCGCCGATCAAAGTCCCCGCGCCCGCGCGGTTCTCGACCACCACCGGTTGCTTGAGTGCGGTGGCAAGACGCTCGCCGATCACGCGCGCAAGCACGTCCGTGAGCGCGCCGGGCGGATAAGGCACGATGAAGCGCAACGGACGGTTCGGATAGCCCGCCGTGGGATCCTGCGCGAGTGCGCTGCACGCAAACAGCATGAGCGCCAGAAAACCGAGTATTCTTTTCATGTCCCCTCCGTGGATCTCCTGCGCGGGCTCAACGCCCCGCGGCGAGCGCCAAGGCTAGTGCGCTCGGCGGTTAAAATCAATTTCCGCAGTCTTCGTTTCGCAAAAGCACGCCCGCCTGGATGGACCTTTCCGGCCTGATCGAGGACCACGGCTATGTCGGCCTGGTCCTCGGCAGCTTCATCGGAGACCGGAGTTCGCTAAGGATGTCCCGGCCATTGCTGTGCGGTATGTTTCACCCGCAGGATTTCGACGGTCTGTTTCCGTTTCAGTACCCGATAGATGAGAATGTAGTTGGCATGGGCCACCAGTTCTCGCGTGCCGCGCTTGCGGCCGGCACGGTACAGCGCTGGATGCTCGCGTAGCTTTTCGGTCTTGGATTGGATCTCCTTGGCGAACGTGACAGCACGCTCCGGGTTGTCTTGCCAAATCCTTTCGATGATCGCCATAAGGTCGTTTTCAGCCTGCGGTCGCCAGCTCACTTTATGCACTTACTTTGTCCTTGCCGGCTTCCCTAAACTGGCCAGCTTCGCCGTAACGTTCTTCATCACCTGGTCATGCCCGATACTTGGCCGGGGATCGTCAATCGCTGCCTGAATCTCGGCTTTAAGCCACTTGTCATAGGCGGCGGCTTGATGGGCTTTCTTCATTGCCTCCGATGCATCCGGCCGGGTGCGACTCGTCGAGCTGACGGCATCCCACCGCGCCGCGTCCACGTCGAAGCGCGCAATGCCCACGCCTTTAAGGTAGCCAACGAGCGTTTCGAACTTGCGGAAAATGCGGACCTGCCGGCTGCGCTGTGCCGCCAGTGCGCGCTCGGTCTTGCCATCCTTGACAAGAACGCCCCAGCCGCCCGGTTGGCCGACAATATGGGCGCTGCGCACGGCGCCGGCCTCGGCCAGTTTGGCAAAGGTGGCGTGATCGATCGTTCCGGTTGTCATGGTGAACTCTTCGGCTATTGGAACTGCAGGGCGCATCGCTGATATTATGAGTGCAAATACTAGGTATTCGCAAGACCGTCGCCCTCGACGAAATACGGCTTGTAACCGTAGCCAGGTTCGGATCGATGGTGCGAAACAGGTTGCGGCCGGGGGCCGGGTCCGTCCGTTCGCTGTCGCACCGAGGGTCGTCGCTCTGCGCGTGGACAGCATAGAAAATTGCCCCGACAATTGACGCCCCGCGAATGTCTAAGGAAAGCCATGAGAGCGTTCGGCGTGGTGCCCCGCGAAGCCATGTTGAAGATGAGCGGCCTTGAGTTCATGCAGGGGCTCATCGCGGGCACTTACCCGTGGCCGCCGATCATGAAGACGCTCGATTATTCGCTCGATCGCGTCGAGCACGGCGTGGCGGTGTTTTCGGGCGCCGGCAAGTTCGAGCACTACAACCCGATCGGCAGCGTGCATGGCGGCTGGATCGCCACGCTGCTCGATTCGTGCATGGGCTGCGCGGTGCACACCACGCTCAAGGCCGGACAGGGCTACACAAGCCTGGAGATCAAGGTGAATTTCGTGCGCGCGGTGCTGGACACGTCCGGGCGCATGACCGCCGAGGGCCGCGTGATCCATGCCGGGAAGTCCACCGCGACCGCCGAAGGGAAACTCACCGATGCGGGCGGCAAGCTGCTTGCGCACAGCACGACGACCTGCCTGATTTTTTCGAACTGACGGTGCAAGGGTTGCTCCGCGAAGCCAGGCGTCCGAGTTGAAGGAAGGCGCTGCCAGAGCGAACTCCACGCCGATACCGAAGGGCATCTGGGCGCTCGGCTTCGTGAGCCTGCTGGCGGACATCTCCTCCGAAATGGTGCACGTATTGCTGCCGCTGTTCATGGTGACCGCGTTGGGCGCAAGCGCACTCATGATCGGATTGATGGAAGGCGCGGCCGAGGCAACCGCGCTGATCGTCAAGGTGTTTTCCGGAACCTTGAGCGATTACTTTGGCCGTCGCAAGCCGCTGGCCGTCGCCGGGTATGCCCTGGGCGCCTGTGCGAAACCGCTGTTCGCAATCGCGCAGACCACCGGCATGGTGCTGTTCGCCAGGATCGTGGACCGGACGGGCAAGGGCATCCGAGGCGCGCCTCGCGACGCACTGATCGCCGATATCGCACCGGCCAATGTGCGCGGGGCTGCGTTCGGCCTGCGCCAGTCGCTCGATACGGTTGGCGCGTTCGTCGGCCCCCTGATCGCGATCGGGCTGATGCTCGCGTGGTCGAACGACTTCAGGGCTGTCTTCTGGTTCGCCGTCATTCCCGGGGCGTTGGCGGTGGCGCTGCTGGTCGTCGGCGTGAGGGAACCCGAACGCCAGCCCGGACAGGTGCGCACGAACCCTTTGCGGCGTGAAAACCTGAGGCGACTAAGCCGTGCCTACTGGTGGGTGGTGGCGATCGGCGCGGTCTTTACGCTGGCGCGCTTCAGCGAAGCGTTCCTGGTGCTCAAAGCGCACGAAGGCGGCATGGCGCTGGCGTGGGTCCCGCTTGTCATGGTCGCGATGAATATTGCCTATGCGCTTTCTGCCTACCCGTTCGGCAGGCTCGCGGACCGCATGCATCACGGCACGCTGCTGGCGCTCGGATTGGGCGTGCTGATCGCCGCGGATCTCGTGCTGGCTTACAGCACCCACTGGAGCGGTGTCGTCTTCGGCGTGTCCTTGTGGGGCCTGCACATGGGGATGACGCAAGGGCTGCTGGCCACGATGGTGGCCGATGCGGCTCCCCCGGACTTGCGCGGCACCGCCTTCGGCTTCTTCAACCTGGTGAGCGGCATCGCGTTGTTCGCCGCAAGCGTGTTCGCCGGGTTGCTCTGGGATGGGCTGGGATCGTCGGCCACGTTTTTTGCGGGAGCCGCATTCTGCGCGATCACGCTGCTCGCGCTGCGTTTCGCTCCGATCCAGAAAGCATGACCCGCTGGTGGCAAACCTTTGCCGCGGATCCGCGTTTCGCGGCTGCCCGGCGCCGGTGCTCGCCCCAGATCGCGTTTCTCGGAGCCCGTCTGGCCCGGGACAACCGCCTGGGGCTGCGACTCACGCTGAGCGTCCTGCTGTTTATCGGTGCGACCTGGTTGTTCGGGGGCATTGCCGAAGACGTCGTCACGGGCGATCCGCTGATCGAGGTGGACCGCGCGATCACCCGCTGGTTTCATGCTCACGCGAACCCTGTGCTCACCCGCTGGATGCTGATCGTTACGAACGCGCATGGCACCGTCGCCATCGGCATCATGGGGCTCGCGTTCGGGCTGTACTTGTGGTGGGGAAAGCATCGATACTGGTTTTTCTCGCTGGCTTTCGTGCTGCCGGGCGGCATGCTGCTCAACGTGCTCCTGAAGCAGGTCTTTCGCCGCGATCGCCCGAACTTCGATACTCCGCTGCTATCCCTGGCCACTTACAGCTTCCCGAGCGGTCACGTCACTGGCGCCACCTTGCTCTACGGCCTGCTCGCTGCCTTTCTCGCGTCGAGACTGCCAACGTGGGGCAGTCGGGCCGCCGTTGTCCTTTGTGCGGGATTTCTCGTGATAGTGGTCGGGATCACCCGCATCTACCTCGGCGTCCATCATTTCAGTGACGTGGTTGCCGCGGCCGCGTGGAGCGTCGCGTGGCTCACGATGTGGCTGGTCGCCGTGGATGCCTTGCTACCATCGAAATCAATCTCCTTCCAACATCCGCCGCCCGAAATCCCTTAACACCTCCCGCGCGCAGTTGTGCCCCGGCGCGCCGGTGACGCCGCCGCCCGGGTGGGTGCCCGAGCCGCACATGTACAGCCCCGCGAGCGGTCCGCGGTAGTCCGCATAGCCGAGCATGGGCCGCGCCGAGTAGATCTGGTCGAGCGACAGCGCGCCATGGAAGATGTCGCCGCCGATGAGGCCGAATTTTTCCTCGAGATCAGCGGGTGAAAGCGCAGTCTGCGCGATCACGCTCCGGCGGAATCCCGGCGCGTGGCGTTCCACCACATCGAGGATGCGCCCGATCGCCTCGTCCTTGCGCGTGGTCCAGTCGGCTGCGGGATCGAAGTGCTGGCAGAAAAGGCTGGCCACATGCGCGCCCTTCGGCGCGAGCGAGTCGTCGAGCGTGCTCGGGATCAGCATCTCCACGATCGGCGCCGTCGAAATCCCGCCGGCTTTCGCCTCCAGGTAGGCGCGATCCATGTAGTCCAGCGTGGGGGCCATGATGATGCCCGACGCATGATGCGGCCCGGCTTCGGGCAGGCAGGTGAAGCGCGGCAACTCCGAGAGCGCCACGTTCATGCGGAAGGTGCCCGAGGCGCATTTCCAGCGCGCCATGCGCGCGCGGAACTCTCCCGGCAGCGCGCTTTCGTCGATGAGGCCGAGGTACAGGAGCTTCGGGTTCACGTTGCCGATGACGCACCGCGCGGCGATCTCGGCGCCGCCGGCGAGCGTGACGCCGTTGGCCTTGCCTGCGCTCACGTTAACGCGCGCGACCGGGGCGTCGCATTCGATCTCCACGCCCAGCCGCTTCGCCTCGGCGGCCATCGCCTGGGTGATCGCGCCCATGCCGCCGATCGCGTGGCCCCACGCGCCCTTTTTGCCGTTCACCTCGCCGAAACAATGGTGCAGCAGCACGTAGGCGGTGCCCGGGTGATGGGGGCTGGCGAAATTGCCGACCACGGCGTCGAAACCGAAGGCGGCCTTGATGGCCGCGCCCTCGAACCAGCTGTCGAGCATTTCGGTTGCGCTCTGCGCGAACAGCGCGAGCAAGTCGCGGCGCGACTCCATGTCGAGCTTCTTCGCCAGGCGCCCCGCCCTGAAGGCGCGCATGAGATCGAGCGCACCCCCGCCGACATTCGGCGGGCATTCGAGCACGAGGTTGCGCAGCACATCGGCCACGCGCTCGAGCATCGCCCAGTATTCGGGCAGCCGCTCGGCGTCGCGCTGCGAGAATTTCGCGAGCTCCGCCTGCGTTGCGGCTTGCGTGGGACCGACTTTCAGGTAGCTCGATTCGTCGAGCGGCAGGAAATTCGACACCGGCCGCTCGACGATGGAGAGGCCATGCTCGGCGAGGCGCAGGTCGCGGATGACCTTGGGATTGAGCAGGCTCACCGTATAGGCCGCGACCGAGTTTCGAAAGCCCGGATGGAACTCCTCGGTGACCGCCGCGCCGCCGACCACGCCGCGCCGCTCGAGCACGCGCACCTTGAGCCCGCCGCGCGCGAGGTAGCATGCACAGGCCAGGCCGTTGTGGCCGGCGCCAATGATGACGGCGTCGTAACGGCCGGTGTTTGCAGGAGTCATTCGGGGAGCGCGGGAGGCGGACGATATACTGCGCAGTATATGACCACCTCCTACCCGACCGGCGACACGCGCAACCCCGCCGACAACCGCAACCTCGCCCTGTTCTGCGATTTCGAGAACGTGGCGCTCGGCGTGCGCGAGTCGAACTACTCGAAATTCGACATCGGCCTCGTGCTCGAGCGCCTGCTGCTCAAGGGCAGCATCGTCGTCAAGAAAGCCTATTGCGACTGGGACCGCTACAAGGAGTTCAAGGCCGGCATGCACGAGGCCTCGTTCGAGTTGATCGAGATCCCGCATGTGCGCCAGTCCGGCAAGAATTCGGCCGACATCCGCATGGTCGTGGATGCACTGGACCTGTGCTACACCAAGGCGCACGTGGACACGTTCGTGATCATCAGCGGCGACTCGGATTTTTCGCCGCTGGTGTCCAAGCTGCGCGAGAACAACAAGACGGTGATCGCGGTCGGGGTGAAGAACTCAACCTCGAACCTGCTGATCGCCAACTGCGACGAGTTCATTTTCTACGACGACCTCGTTCGCGAGCAGAAGCAGCAGCAGCAGCCCAAGCGCGCCGAGAAGAAGCCCGCGCGTGGCAAGGCCGCCACGGCTGCGGCCGCATCCTCCGCCGCAGCCGCGGCGCCCACGCCCGCAGCGGCGCCCGAAGAGAAGGACCGCAAGCAGGAGGCCTTCGACCTCGTGCTCGCCACGACCGAGGCGCTTGCCGGAGAGCGCGGCGCCGAGGACAAGATCTGGGGCTCGATGGTCAAGCAGGCCCTCAAGCGCAGGAACCCGGGGTTCTCCGAGAGCTACTACGGTTTCAAGTCGTTCAACTTGCTGCTGGAAGAAGCCGCGGCGCGTAACCTCCTCCAACTGGAGCGCGACGACAAATCCGGCGGTTACCTCGTGAAAGCCGCGGCCGGCTGATGCGTATCAAGTCCGTCCAGGCCACCTGGCTGCACGTCCCGATCCCCGAGAAGCAGCAGCACGTCTCCGACTTCGGCCGCGTCGCCTCGTTCGACTGCACGCTGGTGCGCATCGAATCCGAGTGCGGGCTCGTGGGCTGGGGCGAATCGAAGGAAGAAGTCGGCAGCGCGGGCAACAACCGCACGGTCACCACCGCGATCAACGACAAGTACGGGCCGATGCTGGTGGGCGAAGACCCGCGCGACATCGTCCGCCTGAACGAGCTCATGTACAACGGCGTGCGCGGCCATTACGCCCTTGCGCACGGCCGCGTGTTCCCGGCGCTCGGACGGCGCGGCGCTTCGATCTGCGCCATGAGCGGCATCGACATGGCGCTCTGGGACCTGCTCGGCAAGTCGCTGAACGCACCCGTGTGGAGATTGCTCGGCGGGCGCAAGGCCGAGCGCATGCCGGTCTACGCCTCGGGGGGCTGGGCGGACGCGGCCGGAATCGGCGAGCAGCTCCTCGGCTACGTGAAGAAAGGCAACGTGCGCGCGGTGAAGATGCGCGTCGGCATCATCGATGGCAGCGTGCGGCGTTCGGTGGAACGAGTGAAGGCGGCGCGCGAAGCGCTTGGGCCGGAGATCGGCCTCGCCTGCGATGCGCACGGGACGTGGAGCGTTGCGGAAGCCAAGCAATTCTGCCGGCAGGTCGAGGACCTCGACCTCCTATGGTTCGAGGAGCCGGTCACCGCGGATGACAAGCGCGGTTACGCAGAGGTGCGGCGCTCGTCTTCGGTGCCGATCGCGGCCGGCGAGTCTGAATTCAACCGCTTCGATTTCAGGGAGCTGGCCGAGCTCGGCGCGGCGGACATCTTCCAGCCGGACCTGGCGATCTGCGGGGGTGTAAGCGAAGCCATGAAGATCGCGGCCATCGCTTCTTCGTACAACCTGCGCCTCGCGCCGCACCTGTGGACCGGGGCACTTGCGTTCGCGGCCGGCATGCATGTGACGGCTGCGACGTCCTGCGGTTTCATCCTGGAGTATTCGTTCGGCGCGAACCCGCTGTTGCAGGAGCTGCCGGTGGAAGGCTTTCCGGTGCACGATGGGATGCTTGAGATTCCCGACCGGCCGGGGCTGGGCGTCACGTTGAACGAAGAATTCGTCGAGCGTTACGCCATAGCGTGATGGCAGCATTTCCCCCATTAAGGGAGGCAGGATGGGGGCTTTCGGCAGAAGATGGCAGCATTTGACTCCCCCTTTTCGTTGGCCACGCGAAGCCCCGTAATCGGCGGGAGTCACGCCAAGGGTGCGGTTTCTTGTTTCAGGAGCGGCCCCCTAACCCACGAAGTCACTCGGTCACCTCTGCCCGCGATCTTGCCGCTTCTACGAATCGTGAACAATTGAGCCAGATAGGACTGTGCCTCGCTTAAGCGCCGGTCACGCTCCAGGAGTTGCTCCGGCCGCAATTGTTCAAGTGCTATCCAAGTGACCCCCACGCGCATGTCTTTGTCGTCGCTATAAGCTGATATCAGTGCGCCGGTGGCAGTTGGCAACAATTGCTCTTCGCGCGGCCGCTCCACTTGGGTAATTCCTTGCATTGCGGTCAGCACCGAGGGAAAGAACTCGTCCACGAGCGATTCGATACGCTGTACCACCCCAAAACGACGCTGTTGAAATCTCTCCAGAGCATGTTGCGAGACCTGGTAATCCAGCCAGACAATTCTCGTTGAATCCTTCTCTGCCCTGACCACAAACAGTGCAAGCTCCGGCCGTCCTTCGGTAACCCTTGTATCCAGTCCGACGGCCATAACCTCTGAGCGCTTTCCCGCGAATTCTGTTCGCGCCATGACCAAGCGGTCGCCGAACATGCTCACGATGATCTTGGACTGTCGCACCGCGGAGTGCTCGCCAGTAACGTTTTCGAAGTTTGGAAGTTGCTTGAGCCTCTCCTCCATCTGACGGTGCCCCTCCCGCAGGGCCATTCGTGCGGCCCCGCGAGCCAAGGACTTGTGTATTGGAGGCACCGTCGGACTTTCTTCCATAGTGTTTCCCTCCCTTGAAGTTCTTCGAACCAACCTTAAATGGCTGGCCTGATCGCTTGAACTTGCGCTATCAAGGAAAGCAAGGCTGCGTCGATCTTGCTGGGATCCGTTTTCTTTGACAATGCGACCTTTTGCTTGCGTCCCAGGAAATAGGCGATTCGCTCACCGTTTGCACCAGATGGATGCGGCATTTGGTTGAGAATGCACTCCTTGTCGAGAAAGCCTTCGCCCGCGAGCTGTAGGAGCGCCGACGCCACCTTGTCTCCGAGCGGCACAAAGACTGCCCCGGCCAGTGACTTGATGTCCATTGCAAAGTGCTCCCTTACGAGCTTCGCGAGCAAGGGATGCTTCAGAGGATCCGGTGACCCGTTGTAATTCTGGTTGTCGACAAGCACCGGATACTTCAGGAGCGAAGTCATGTGGGCCAAGGGCTTGGACGGGTTGAATAGCTCGTGGCATGAATTGATTCCGAGGCTCGTGTGCAATCCGATGCGCTCAAGCATCGCAACCAGGTTCTCGCGCATCGGCCCACTGAAACTGGCTGCCTGCTTCACCGCCATGCAGGTTATTTGCGGTGTCGCGCCGGATCGAATCTGGCGTTGTCCTTCAAGCAAAGCGTTAATTGCCTGGGTTCTTCCGGGAGTAATGCCAACGATCACCACCCGTGCCGAGGTGTTCACGTAATCGAACGGCGCGTAGTAAACCGAAATCGGTCCGTCGCGATCGAGGAGGAGCTTGTCGGGAAGTCCGGTGCCGCCCAACGTCGAGGACGTGAGGTCACGAATTGCGGGGGAGAAACGGGAGAACAGGTTGGTTTCCATGGATCTTCCTTGTTGAGTTGATTTAGTGACTGCGGACTGCGGGGACGAACGAAAGGTCAAAGCTTCGTTCGCCGATTCTGGTGAGCCTTACACGATCTCCCGCGCGGGCTTTCGTTTGGGTCTTGAGCCACCCGCTGAAGCGTTTGCGCGGACTGATCACTCGCTCGCTCTTGAAGCGCATGTCGGTCTGAACGGTTTGGCCGCCGTAGCGCAGCTCGAGAGGCGCACCTTGATCGCCCGTTGAGCGCGTTCCAAAGCAGTCGTCTGGAAAGAGCGTCTTCGCACTCGCCGGAAAATCCAGGTATCCGTGCTGAATCATCGCTGCGGAGAGCACGATCTCGATTTCTGTGCTGCCCGCCGGCAGCGCTGGTGTCTCCTCGTTCCGGAAAGCGGTCGGATTGAGGATCATCTCCATCGGCTTTGGAAACAGCGCTTGCATTACTTGGAGGGTGAACCACACGGGGTCGGCTCCTATTGCGTGCGCGACGGACTCACAGTCGCCGGGCGCAATTTGCAGCGGCGAACGCATGGCGCGGGCGAGGATCTTCGGCGCTAGATTGACCGCGCGAGCCGCTTCCTCGACATAGTCCGGGATGGCCAGCTCGTAAGTTCCGTCCAGAATGCTGTCGAGCACTAGTTTGTCGAGGGCAGTTCCGCCGGAGCGTGCGAAGAGTTGTCGTGCGACGAACACGGGAATCTCCGCTGCCGAAAGCTGTTCATTCGCACCGTCTGCGTCCGCTGGCAGGTCGCGAAACTCCGTCGGCCGAAATCCGCGACGGCCGGCAAGCCAGCGGCGCGCCTCGGCATTGGCAACGGTTTGATCCGCCTGGATAGCCAGTCGTGTCGACCCTTCGAGTGAGGCGGCGTTGCGCACGCTGCGCTCGTTCATTTCCGCGAGCAGGGCGATTTCCGCGACGTGCAGTTCCGACCCGTGATCGAGATTGTGCCGCGCCTCCCAGAGCGAAATCATGTCCTTGAGAAATCCCGTATCGGTGTCAATGTCGATACCTATAACGTCCAGACACAAGTCGAAATAGCTTGCGTCGGGACCGAACATTTGCGCGAAATCGCGCAGGTGCTCCGCGGGAGAGCTGTACGGGTCAATGGTTCCCTCATGCCCGGCCGGTACCCGGGCGTCGTAGGCATACTCGTAATAAACATCCAAGTGACGCGCCATCCGTATCCGGTTTGGATCGAACTGGTCGATCACGTCGTTCAGGGAGTCTTCTTCTGCCAGGCCTAGCATCCGCTTGCCCGCTCCGAGTTCCACGCACTCGTCTACGAGCACGGCCAACGCAAGAGCGTAGGCGGTCACTTCTCGCTGAACTTGCCCAAAACTAGGACGGATGGCTTCGATCATCTTGGCTCCTTTTGAAATATTAAATGCTAATATGCATACGATTAAACATTATAATTCCCAGTTTGTCAATTAATTCTTCTTCATATGCAGCATTCGGATTGATGCATTTTATTATCTGCCTAAATTGGTAATTTTTGAGCTATAATTTCGCATCATGGGTAATGACGCTGTGCTTCTTCGCTTAAATGACCTCTGCCAGATACATGCTGGTTATCCCTTCCGAGTGGGCATCAACGAGGGCGCAGAGGGTGCGCGAGTCGTACAAATGCGTGATGTCGCGACAGATGGTTACATCGCTTGGTCAGGGGTCGCGCGAACCGAGCTTCCCGGACAAAAAGCTCCGGACTGGGTAGAGGTTGGCGACTTGCTAGTGATTGCCCGCGGAAGCCGTTACTACGCCGCGTTCGTGGATTACGTACCCGGCCCGACCGTATGCGGGCCTCATCTGTTCCAGATTCGCTTAAAGCCTGGTGGGAAAGTCTTACCGGGGTTCCTTGCTTGGCAAATGAATCAGGCCCCGCTCCAGCGCGTACTGAGAAAGGCCGCCCAAGGTTCCGGCCAGTTGAGCATCAGCCGAACGGAACTCGAAGCCCTTCCGATCAGCGTGCCTCCGCTGCCTGACCAAGAGAAAATCGTCCAGCTCGCCCGCCTCGCACTGCGCGAACGCGACTTGTTCACCTCCCTCATCCGAAACCGCGAACGCCAGCTCGAAACGTTGGCCACGAACCTTTCCAACTCAGTCGCCACACGAGAACCACGCCCATGACCGACACCCCCATCAACCAAGACGACATCAACGCCGCCGTCTGGGCCGCCTGCGACACGTTCCGCGGCACCGTGGACTCGAGCATCTACAAGGACTACGTCCTGACGATGCTGTTCCTCAAGTACCTGTCCGATGTATGGCAGGACCACTACGACGAATACAAGAAACAGTACGGCGACAACCAGGCGCTGATCGAAGAGATGCTGAAGAGCGAGCGCTTCGTGCTGCCGGCGTCGGCGAGCTTCTACGCCCTGTATGAAGACCGCCATAAACCCGGCAACGGCGAGCGCATCGACAAGGCGCTGCACGCGATCGAAGAGGCCAATATCGGCAAGCTGCGCGACGTGTTTCAGGACATCAGCTTCAACTCCAACAAGCTGGGCGACGAGCAGCAGAAGAACGACATCCTTCGACACCTGATCGAGGACTTCAACAAACCGGCGCTGAACCTGCGCCCCAGCCGCGTCGGCACGCTCGACATCATCGGCAACGCGTACGAATTCCTGATCAAGAATTTCGCCTCCACGAGCGGCAAGAAGGCCGGCGAGTTCTACACGCCGCCCGAAGTTTCAAGCCTGATGGCGCGGCTGATGGAGCCGAAGGAGGGCGACGAGATCTGCGATCCGACCTGCGGCTCGGGGTCGCTCTTGATGAAGTGCGGCCGTCTGGTCCGGGAGCACTTCGGCTCACGCAAGTACGCGCTCTTCGGCCAGGAAGCCATCGGCAGCACGTGGGCGCTGGCCAAGATGAACATGTTCCTGCACGGCGAGGACAACCACCGCATCGAATGGGGGGACACGATCCGCAATCCCAAGCTGCTCGATGGCGATGCCGCGCTCAAGCATTTCGACATCGTCGTCGCCAATCCGCCCTTTTCGTTGGAGAAGTGGGGCTTCGAGGGCGCCGACAAGGACAAGTTCAGCCGCTTCCGCCGGGGCGTGCCGCCTCGCACCAAGGGTGACTACGCGTTCATCCTGCACATGATCGAGACCATGAAGCCGGGGTCCGGGCGCATGGCTGTGGTCGTTCCGCACGGCGTTCTGTTCCGCGGCGCCGCCGAAGGCAAGATCCGCAAGAAGCTCATTGAGGAAAACCTGCTCGACATCGTCATAGGCCTGCCGGAGAAGCTCTTCTACGGCACCGGCATCCCCGCCGCCGTCCTCGTCTTCCGCAAGCAGAAGGCGGACGACAAGGTGCTGTTCATCGATGCCAGCCGCGACTACGAGGACGCCAAGAACCAGAACGTCCTGCGCGACAAGGACCTCCAGCGGATTTTCGATACCGCCGCCGCGCGACAAAGCGTCGACAAGTACGCCTACCTCGCCACGCCGGCCGAGATCGCCGAGAACGACTACAACCTCAACATTCCGCGCTACGTCGACACCTTCGAGGAGGAGGAAGAGATTGACCTCAAGGCCGTGCGGTCAGAGCGGGAGAAGCTGAAGGCGGAGTTGGCCGTGCTGGAGGAGCAGATGGCGGGGTATTTGAAGGAGCTCGGGTATGAGTGATCGCGGGCAAACTTACGAGGAATTCGTAAGGTTCACAGACTGTTGGGTCAAGGGGGGTGGTAGATTGCCCTCCCCCTTTGCGCCATCGTCATTCTCGGATTTGGCCCGTGATGAATTGTCACGGCTTGGATCGCCAAGCTTACGAAGCGAAGACCATTTCGGTGACATCACCAAAATGGTTGGGATTAGTTCGGCGGCGCAGCGCCATGGCTGAGCCCGCGCCTGCCGAGTTCCTGCTGTACCAGACCGAGGACGGCCAGTCGCGCCTTGAAGTGCGCATGAGCGGAGAGACGGTTTGGCTCAACCTCATGCAGCTAACCGATCTTTTCGGACGTGATAAGTCCGTGATTTCCCGGCATATCAAGAACATATTCGACGAGGGCGAACTGCTCTCCGCGGCAGTTGTTGCAAGATATGCAACAACTGCCGCAGACGGCAAGACCTATCAGGTAGACCACTACAACCTGGACGTCATCATCTCCGTAGGCTATCGGGTCCGGAGCCAACGGGGCACCCAGTTCCGGATCTGGGCCACTCAGCGTCTACGTGAATACCTCATCAAGGGCTTCACGATGGACGACGAGCGGCTCAAGGCCGCGGGCGGCGGCCTGTACTTCGACGAACTGCTCGCGCGTATACGCGACATCCGAAGTTCGGAGAAAGTGTTCTGGCGCAAAGCACTCGAGATTTACGCCACCAGCATCGACTACGACCCGAGCGCCGAAGCCTCGCAGCAATTCTTTGCCACAGTGCAGAACAAGATGCACTGGGCCGCTCACGGCCACACTGCAGCCGAAGTCATTACCAAACGCGCCGATGCGGACCGACCAAACATGGGCCTGACAAGCTGGCAAGGCGCCCGCCCGCGCAAGAACGATGCGGAGGTCGCCAAGAACTACCTGGCCGTTGACGAACTGGACACGCTCAACCGCATCGTCACGCTGTACCTCGACTTCGCCGAACTGCAGGCCGCGAATCGCAAGGCAATGACCATGGCCGATTGGATTCGCAAGCTCGACGATTTTCTGCGTGTCTCCGAGCGCGACATCCTCACTCACGCCGGCAAGATCAGCAATGAAGCGGCTCTAAAGAAGGCGCATCTGGAGTACGAAAAGTACCGGCAGGCGTTACTTGACGCGCCTAGTGCAGTGGAGAAGCACTTTGCCGAGGCGGTCAGCAAAACGAAGCTACTGGTGAAAGCGAACAAGAAGTGAGGGAAATGACTCTCCCTGCAGGATGGAAATCCACAGCTCTTGTCTCTGTGTTAGAGCGCGTCACGCTGCCCGTGAATGTTGAGCCTTTACGGGAATATCGAGAGATTGGAATCAGATCGCACGGTAAGGGCATCTTCCATAAGCCGCCAATATCCGGCGATTCATTGGGCGAAAAGCGGGTTTTCTGGGTTGTCCCGAACGCACTCGTGCTGAATATCGTCTTTGCTTGGGAACAGGCAGTAGCGGTTACAAGCAATCAAGAGAACGGAATGATTGCGTCGCACCGGTTCCCGATGTATCGCCCGGTTGGCAATGGCTGTGACGTTAACTTCCTCTTGCAGTATTTCAAGACACCTCAGGGTAAAAAATTACTGGAACTAGCCTCGCCTGGCGGTGCAGGACGAAACAAGACACTCGGGCAACGCGAGTTCGAGCGTCTGAATGTTTGCATGCCTATCGTTACAGAACAAAGGAAGATTGCCGACGCTATGGCAATCTGGGATCAAGCCATCGAAAACGCATCGTCTGTGGTCAAGAACAGCAAGCGACATAAGCAAGGCTTGATGCAAAAGTTGTTTCCTAACCTCCGTGATCACCTTCCCATACCCAGCAACTGGGAGGTTGTTCGCTTGGATGATTTGGTATCTCTAAATCCCAGTCGCTCGCCGCGACCCAACGACGGAATGGTGTCATTTTTGCCAATGGCTGCAGTTTCAGAGGGTGGAAAAATTGTCAATGCCCAGATCCGCGAGTACGACCAAGTTTGCGCTGGTCACACCGCCTTTAGAGATGGCGATGTCTTGATCGCAAAGATAACACCGTGCTTCGAAAATGGAAAAGGCGCTCTCGTTGACGGACTAGTGAACGGTATCGGCTTTGGTAGCACGGAGTTTCACGTACTACGACCAAAGAAAGACGCGTCAACGAGACTGATTGCGCACGTCGTCAGTAGCCACGAGTTTAGGCGTCGCGGTGAATCTGAAATGGAAGGCTCCGCGGGACAGAAGCGAGTCGCCGCTGACTTTATTCGGACATTCAAGTTTGCTTGCCCGATTTCACCGCAGGAGCAGGAACAGATAGCAGCTGTGCTGGATATGGCCGACAGAATGCGATCGGTTTACCAAGAGCTGTTGAGAATCCTGAGAAGCGAACGTACGTTTATCAGCCAGCAGTTGCTAACCGGAAAACAGCAACTCAGCTGCGGCGAGGTCACCAACGTCTGCGCGGCTTCATGAGCGCCGTTCCAAATACGCTCGAGCAGTACAGCAGCCATCTCACCGCGTTGCACGTACTGTGCAACCTGGGCTTTCGCTTCCTGACCACGCAGCAGTGCCTGGCTCTGCGCGGCAATGCTCGCGAGCCGAGCGGCACGGCTGTCCTCGGTAAGCGGAATGATGAGCGATCGGCGCACTTGCCAAAGACGGCTAGTAATTGCTATACTCCCTTCAACACAACCGCCACGCCTCTGCTCACGCACGCGCAACCTTGGCGGTTTTTCTTTTTGGGGCGTCGATTTTGATGGCTTCCACGCCCCTCAAGCCCTACACCAAGCCAGCGCTGACATTTGAACAGCAGCTCGCCAATCTGGAAGGGCGGGGCCTCGCGGTTCTGAACCGAGAGGCAGCGCTGCGAGCCCTCTCGACCATCAGCTACTACAGGCTAAGCGGCTACTGGTACCCCTTCCGTGAACGTGTTGAGGGCGTCCCCGGCGACCGGTTTGAAGCCGAGGCAACGTTCGAAAATGCTCTAAGCCTGTACGAATTCGATCGCCGGCTTCGCTTGCTCGTCATGGATGCCATCGAACGTATCGAGGTTGCAATTCGAACGTGCGTAACTTACCAACTTGGGCACAGTTACGGTGCATTCGGATATGAGGTCGCAGCGAACTTTCATCCGCGGTTCGAACACTCACTCTGGATTACCAAGCTCCACGAGGAAGTGGAACGATCGCAAGACGCTTTCGTAAAACACTACCGCGACAACTACACCGGGTTTCCAAGTCTTCCGGTATGGATGGTCACCGAGATTATGAGCCTAGGTGCGCTTTCCCGTCTGTACGGAGGTATGACCCACGACGATAAGCGCGCCGTTGCAGAACCTCTTGACCTGCATCACAAACGGTTGCACGACTGGCTACACGTTCTAACCTACGTACGCAACGCCTGCGCACATCACAGCCGTCTGTGGAATCGGGAGCTGGCAATCCGCGCGGATACCAGAGGCGGACCGGAATGGCGTGCACCCGTTACGCCGCGTACCGACCGCCTGTTCTACGTGCTTCTGATGCTGCGACATCTTTTGCGCACTCATTCGAACGGTGATCAGTGGGCACGCGAATGTGAAGCGCTGCTCAATCCGATGGCCGAAGTCCCGCGCTGGCGCATTGCCATGGGATTTCCGGAGCGTTGGCTTGAGCACCCAGTCTGGACCAGAACTGCCGCATGAACACCCCAAAAACCCGCGAGCACTACAGCGCCCACCTCCCTGCGCTGCACCTACTCGCCAACCTCGGCTGGCGCTTCCTCACCACGCAGCAATGCCTCGCTCTGCGCGGAAGCACCCGCGAAGTCCTCCTCAAACCCCGCCTGATCGAAGTCCTCAAAACCCGCCGCTTCGAATACAAGGGCGAATCCTTCCCCCTCTCCCCCAGCGCGATCGACCAGATCGTGCGCGAGATCTCGGCGCTCAACCTTGGCGAAGGCCTCCTGCCGGCGAACGAGCGCCTGTACGCCAAGCTGCTGTTCGGCATCACGGTCACGGAGTTCATGCCGGACGGCAAGAAGCATCAGCCGACGGTTCCAGTGATGGACTGGGCGGACTGGCACGCAAACGTCTGGGAAGTGACGGAGGAGCTGGAAGTCCTCTCGGCGCAGGCCACGCACACACGCCGCCCGGACATCGTGTGCTACGTGAACGGCATCCCACTCGTGGTCATCGAAACCAAGCGGCCGGAATCGGGTACGAGCAAGGTAATGGTGCAGGAAGGCATCAGCCAGCACCTGCGCAACCAGCGCAACGACGAGATCCCGAATCTTTACGCTTACGCGCAGATCCTGCTCTCGATCAGCCAGACCGACGGCCGCTACGGCACGACCCACACCGCCGCCAAGTTCTGGTCGCGCTGGCGTGAAGAGGAGTTCGGCGAAGCGCACATGGGCGAGCTCAAGAACCGCAAGCTCGACGATCAGACTAAAGCGGCGCTGTTCGAGGGTATGCCCGCCGCCCTGCGCTATTACTTCGAATCGATGTGGTCGCAGCCCATGCTGCCCAGCGACCAGGACCGGCTCCTCATCAGCCTGCTCACCCCCCAACGCCTGCTCGAACTGCTGCGCGGCTTCATTTTGTTCGACCGCAAGGTGGGCAAGATCGTGGCCCGCTACCAGCAGTTTTTCGGCATCCGGGCGCTTCTCGCGCGCATCGGCCAGTTCCGGCCCGACGGCGGGCGAGAAGGCGGCGTGATCTGGCACACGACCGGATCGGGCAAGAGCTTCACCATGGTGTTCCTCACCAAGGCGCTTCTGCTCAGGGACGATCTCAGGGAATGCCGGGTAGTGGTGGTGACAGACCGCATCGACCTCGAAGGGCAGCTTGCAAAGAATTTCTTCACCAGCGGGGCGTATGGCTCCGTGATAGCGACGAAGAGAGACGGCGAGAAGAGCCTGGCCACCTCCGGAAGGGATCTCGCAAAGCGCATTGGGAGCGGCACTGAACGGATCCTATTCACGCTGGTGCACAAGTTCAATACGGCGTCCAAGCTCTCGGAATGCCGTAACGACTCCCCCAATCTGATCGTGCTAGTGGACGAGGGGCATCGCAGCCATGGCGGCGAAACCCACGAACGCATGAAGAAGGCGCTGCCGAAAGCCGCCTATGTCGCCTTCACGGGCACACCGCTGCTCAAGGACGAAAAAGCGTCCAACAAGTTTGGCCCGATCGTGCACGCCTACACGATGCAGCGCGCCGTGGAGGACGAAACCGTTGCGCCGCTGCTCTACGAAGAGCGCGTCCCCGAGCTCACTATCAATGAGGAGGCGGTCAACCGCTGGTTCGAGAAGATCACCGCCGGCCTCTCCGACAAGCAGAAGTCGGACCTCAAGCAGAAGTTCGACCGCAAGGGGGCGATCTACAGTGCGGCGAACCGGATCGAGCTGATCGCGTGGGACATTGCCACGCACTTCAACGAGAACATCAAAAAGCTTTGCGTCGGACTTAACGGCCAGGGCCTCAAGGGCCAGGTGGCCACCGACAGCAAGCTCGATGCGATCCGCTACAAGCATGCGCTGGACGAGACGGGCCTTGTGACCAGCGCGGTCATCATTTCGCCCCCCGACACCCGCGAAGGCAACACCGAAGTCGACGAAGAGAAGATGCCCGAGGTGCAGAAGTGGTGGAAGCAGAACGTCGGCAACGACGCGGAAGGCTACGAGAAACGCATGCTGGACGACTTTTCAACCGATGGCGCGCCGGACCTGCTGATCGTGGTGGACAAGCTGCTCACCGGGTTCGATGAGCCGCGTAACGCCGTGCTGTACATCGACAAACCCCTCAAGACCCACAACCTGATTCAGGCGATTGCTCGCGTGAACCGCCTGCACGACGCCAAGCGATATGGCGTGCTTGTGGACTACCGCGGCATCCTCGAGGAATTGGACACGGCCATCCGCGCTTACCAGGACCTCGCCACCAGCACCCAGGGCGGCTACGACATCGCCGATTTGGAAGGCCTATACCGTCAGTTCAGCACCGAGTACAAGCGACTGCCGGCGCTGCATGAGCGTCTGTGGTCGTTTTTTGCGGGCGTGACCAATCGCAAGGACACGGAGCAATTCCGTCAGGTGCTGATGCCCAGGCTCGTCACCGGCGCGGATGGCGAAAGCCACGACGAGCGGCAGAAGCTGCGCGACGACTTCTCCGCTGCGCTGACAGCTTTTGGGCTTTGCCTGCAGACCGCACTGTCTTCGCGCAGCTTCTTCGAGGATCGAAGCTTCTCCGAAGGACTGATCGCGCAGTACAAGGCAGACCTGCGCTTCTTCACCGAACTGCGCCAGACCGCGCGCCGGGATGCAATGGAAACGGTGGACTACAGCACCTACGAAGAGCAGATCCGTCGGTTGGTCGATAAACAGGTGATCGGCACCGAGATACGCGAACCCAAGGGGGTGTATCTCGTGCACCAGCTGGGTATGCCGGCCGAGGTCGCCGAGTGGTCCGCGGAAAAGACGCGCAACGAAACGGACCTGATCCGTACCCGGCTGCGCAAGACCATCGAGCAGGAGCTGGCCGAGGATCCTTACGCGCAGAAGGTGTTCGCCGAATTGCTTAAGCGCGCGATCGCGGAAGCTGAAGCCATGTTCGATCACCCGATCAAGCAATACGCCTTGTTCAAGGAATTCGAAGAAAAGCTCAAGGCGCGCGAAACTCCCGGGATGCCCAAGGCGCTTGGCGAAAACAGGCATGCGCAAGCGTATTACGGCGCGATCAGGCTCGTGCTGGGTGAGGAAGCCTTTTCGGCGTTGGGTGAGGAGAGAGGGCAGGAGGTCGTTGCCGAGGCGATCGAAACGGATCGCATCGTCAGGGACGCGATCGCCGAGAACTCGCTGAACCCGCAGAACATCGAGGCGGCCATCCGCAAGGGTCTGCTGCCCAGGTTGTTCGGGCTCATCGGGCTGGACAATGCAAAAGCGGTCATCGAACAGGTCATCCAGATCACCCGAGTGGGACTCGCCCGCGCATGAAGGGTGCGGTGGCAGCCGACGCACGTGGAAATGTGCGCTACGGAGAGGTTTCGATTTCCTACTCGATCCGCCGTCGGCCGGGTCGCAAAAGCAGCCGGGTGGCGATTCACGTCGAACCCGACGGACGCGTGATGGTGGACGCTCCCGAAACCGCGTCCGAAGCCCAGATCCGCAAGGCAGTGGGCGCGCGTTCGCGATGGATTCACAACCATGTCACGGCGATCCGGCTCCGCCTCGCACACATCCTGCCGCGCGAATACGTCAGCGGTGAGGCACTCCTGTATCTCGGCCGGCGATACCGCCTCAAGGTCATCGCGTCCAATGACGGGGCGCCGAGCGCCCGCCTTCGCGGCAGCTATATCGAAGTCTTTGCTGGCGCACGGCGTCCCGAGTTGATTCGGGCTGCGCTGGCGGACTGGTATCGGGAGAGAGCCAGAGCCGTGTTTGGAACGCGACTCGAAGCAATTGGAGGGTCGCTGCGCTGGGTTCGGACCGCGCCGACGTTGCGGCTGCAGACGATGAAAGTTCAGTGGGGAAGTTGTTCGCCGGCCGGCCGGCTGACGCTGAACCC
>Ga0163152_10003164_pt1 | contig 21768 bp, 15 predicted proteins | sample OliLakLV19MP8IB2_FD_148635 | JGI IMG/M metagenome (GOLD analysis project Ga0163152, IMG submission 148635) | Freshwater microbial mat bacterial communities from Lake Vanda, McMurdo Dry Valleys, Antarctica - Oligotrophic Lake LV.19.MP8.IB-2 | ecosystem: Environmental > Aquatic > Freshwater >...
GGGGTCGGGTCGGGCTGAGGAGCCGGTGTGGGCGCGGGCGGCGGGATAGACGCGGGCGGTCGATTCGAGGGTGTGAGCGCGGGGTCCACCTGTGGGGGGGCTGGCGGCACCTCGGGCTGTTTGTTCGGGTCCAGACCCGTTCCCGCGGCCTCGACCGTCACCACCGACCCGTCCGAAGTCTTCACCTGCATGGGCGTGACAGCGGATTTGACGACGAACAGTTCGCTCTGCGGGATGATGCGGGGCATCGTTACGAGGGTCGGGAGGGTGTCGATCCGCTTCTGCGCGGCGGTCGCCTCGCGCGTGTACCCGGCGGCGTTGGCAATCTCGATGAGTCTCGCGTACTGCTCGCGGGCCTTGTCCATCTCGCCGCGAGACTCGAACACGCTGGCAAGCCCGAAGAGCGAGCCCACCGCGTGGATGGACATCCCCTCATCGCGCCCGGCGCGGCTCAGGACCGTGCCATACTCCGCCTCGGCCTTGGTGAGTTGCTCTTTGCGCTGCTCCTCGCTCAGGAATGTGGTGCCCTCGGGGAGCGCGCCCATCGCGTCGATCGACAGACCGGGCGGAACGCCCGTGCGGGACGCTTCAAGATACAGGTCCGCCGCGGCCAGCCGGGCCAGCAGGGGCACCGCCGCCTTGCCACTCTGCTCTTCCGCCACCCGGATCAACGACTCGGGCTTGCGAGAGACGACCGCCGCATCGAGCTCGGAGAATGCCCGGGCCATGGCGGTGTGGCGCGACTGCTCGTACTTGCCGTAAAGGAAGTAGCCGCCCGCGATCGCCGCGATCACCACCAGTGCGGGGGTGGACCACTTCCGCAGGAACTCGATGAAGTCCTGGTTGAGCCGGCTCTCATCTAGCCCTGCGCCCTCGCGGATACTGCCTTGGATCCGATCTTCCATGTGAGACTCCAGAATCCCAAGTCTACGCCGTAGGCGCTGGCGTTGTTGAAGCAACGACCCTTTGGAAGCGCATGGCGAGCGCGGCATCATGCGCTTCCGGCTTGGGAGGGCGTTACTTCGGCCCAGGGTCCCAGAACCTCCATGCCCTCGGGTCGGCGAGCGCCGCCGCGGGGACGAGTACCTCCCGGATCGTCTCGACCAGTTCCGCCAGCCCCTCGCCGGTTCTGGCGCTCACGCGAACAGGCGGTGGGTGTTGAGGCGATTCCAAGGCGTCGACCGGGCCGGACTCCGGCCTGTGGCACAGGTCGGACCGCAGCGAGGCCCACACCTGCTTGGCCGCGGGTGCAAAGAGAGTCGCGTCCAGAAACCCCGACTGTCCGTCCCCGCATTGCACAACCAGGTCCGCCGCGCCGGCGACTTCCACCGCCATCCGCTGTGCCTCGCGTTGCAGGTCATCAGCCTCCCCTGCCACGAACCCCGGGCAATCCACCCATCGCACCACCAGCTCGCCGAGATCGAGCATCGCCCCCACATGGTCGCGCGTTGTCCCCGGCTCATCCGCAACCACGCTCATCGAGCGTCCGGCGAGCGCGTTGAGGAGACTTGATTTGCCCACGTTGGGAGGCCCCACCGCGGCGACCAGCGGCGGATGAATAAGGCGGCCAAGCACGCGCGCGGTGTCCGCGTCCACCTCCTCAAGTGAGCTCACCTCGTTCCATCGCCGCGGCTGGTCGAGCAGCAGGTCGATCGCCAGCGGACTCGCGGCTGTCGCGAGCGCAGCCAGCATCCTTGCCTCCACCTCGCTCCGTGCTTCGGGAAACGCTTCCCGCGCGTTGCCTACGCCCACCGGCTCCTTGCGCGCAACGCCAAGCGCTGCCAGCGCATCGCCAAGCCGCTCGATGATCCGCTTCCCCGCGTGCGGGAAGATGAGCAGTGTCCGCTCGTCGAACCGCGCCAGCACGCACTTGTCGATCCCCGCGACGTGGCGCACCGCGACCCGCCCGATCCCCACCGCGCCCGCGCCCAGACCCGCAACCAGTTTGTCAATGCCCGGCCCTTCGCCTCGCACCTGCATCACTGCGATCGCGCCGCGCGCCGGCCACGAGGTGCAGAGCGACCATGCAAGCCCCTCCGGCGAGCTGCTCATGGCCGATCGTCTTCGTCATCATCGCCGTCGCTGAGCGCTTCAAGCGCCTCCGCGGCGGCGACCATGCCCACCAGCGTGAGGTCCGGCACGATGTGCTCGATCAGGTCATCGCCGTCAAAGAGCAGCGCGGCATCGCCCCCCGTCGCCACCACTCGCGGGTACGCCCCGTACGCCTCGGCGTACCTGTCGATGAGGTAATGCACCAGCCCGCGGATCGCGCCCGCCACTCCCAGCGCCATCGCCTGCGATGTGCCTTTGCCAAAGGGCGACTCCGCCCCCGGCAGCGTCTCGTGCGTCAGCCGCACCTCCGGCAGCGCGGCCGTGTGCTCGCGCAGCGCGCGGAGCATCATCGCCGTTCCGGGCGCAATCGCCCCGCCCTGGAACGTCCCCTCGCCATCGACAAAGTCCACCGTCACCGCCGTGCCCGCGTCGATCACCACGCACGCCTGCCTGGCCTGGCTGTAGGCCCCCAGCGCATCGAGCAGCCGATCCTGACCGACCGTCGAATCGTCCTCGAGCGTGTTGCGCACGGGGATCGGCACATCGCGGATGAAGCGTGTGACCTGGCTCCCCGCTGCCTCGAGCGCCTTCTCCAGCCGGTCCGCCTCGGCCGTGTTCACACTGGCCATGAGGACGGGTAGCGGACCCGCGCTCGTCGCTGCGCCGTCGATTACCGCGGCGGTCGCGCCCGTTCGGTCGCTGTTGTCCACCACGAGCGATGGCTGCAGTTTGCCCTCCTCGACACGAGCGAACCTTGTCCGCGTGTTCCCGACAGAGACCAGCAGCATCGGCGCAAGCATGACCGGAGCATACTCCTGTCTTGGGTGGGCCGGCACTTTGCGCGGGCATTGTGGTGGCACCCTACAATCCCACTCTCTCGCCCGGACGAACATCAAACGCCTCATTGAGGACCGCTTCCGATGGCCGCAGTACCAGCCGATCGCGTGTATTCCGAGAGCCACGAGTGGCACAAGGTCGAGGGCGACACGGTCACGCTCGGCCTCACCCAGTTTGCCGTGGATCAACTCACCGACGTCACCTTCGCCGAACTCAAGCCCAAGGGCACCAAGGTCGCCCCGGGCGGGGCCGTGGGCGAGGTGGAAAGCGTCAAGACCACCAGCGACATCTATTCCGCCGCGGGCGGCGAGATCATCGAGGTCAACAAGGCCGTCGTCGATGACCCCTCGCTCCTGAACTCCGACCCTTACGGCAAGGGCTGGCTCGTCAAGATCAAAGTCTCCGACAAGTCCGGCCTGAGCAGCCTCCTGGACGCCGCGGCCTACGCCAAGCAATACCCGTGACGCAACACTCTCCATCTGGAGCCAAGTCGAATGCGTTGGGCCTGAACGGGACGCGCAACGGACGCGCCGCCGACACCGCCAACACCGTTCGGTGCATCGGCGTCCACAAGGCCTACGAACTCGGCGGCACGCAGGTTCAGGCGCTCCGCGGCGTCGATCTTCAGATCACCGATCCCGGCTTCTACGCGATCATGGGCGCATCAGGCTCGGGCAAGAGCACGCTCCTGCATCTGCTCGGCGCGCTCGACACACCCGACCAGGGCACGGTCCACGTCGGCGGAAAGGCGCTGCACGAGCTCTCCGAGCGCGACCTGACCAACTTCCGGCGCGACCACATCGGCATCGTCTTCCAGCAGTTCAACCTCATCCCGACCCTCACCGCGCGCGAGAATGTTGAACTCCCGGGAATGCTCGCGGGTCGGGATGGTCCGGAGACCCGGCGACGCGCGCAGGAACTGCTCGACGCCCTTGGTGTTGCGCCGCGCGCCGGGCATCGGCCCGATGCCCTCTCCGGCGGCGAGCAGCAGCGAGTGGCGATCGCGCGCTCCCTCTTTTTCTCGCCGCGAATCCTGCTTGCAGATGAGCCCACCGGCAACCTCGACTCCGCCTCCTCGAACCGACTGTGGGAACTCCTCGCCACCATCGCGCGCGATGAGGCCACCACGGTCCTGATGGTGACGCACGAGCCCGCCGCGGCCATCCACTGCGGACGAGTGTTTGTCCTTCGCGACGGCGTGATGCACGGAACCATTGACACGGAGGGACTCGATGCGGCCGGCGTGGCGTCTCGCTACCAGCACCTTGTCCGTACGGCGTAGCCGCACCGCGCTGCTCATCGCCTCGGTCGCGCTCTCGGCGGGCCTCATCGCCGCGGTTGCCTGCGCCATGGCCTCGCTCCACGCGGGCATCCGCAAGCGGGTCGAGCAGACCGTGGGCGCGGCGGACCTGCGCGTGCAGCGCGTCGGCAAGGACGTCTTCGACATCGCCCTGCTCGAACAGATCGAGAAATGGCCGGAAGTTGGCTTGGTGGTCGGACGGATGCCGGGCGCTCTCTCTTTCGTCAACACCCGAAACGGCAAGAGCGCCACCACCTACGGCAACGGCGTTATGCCCGACCGCGAGTACCGCATCCGCCCGCAGGAGATGCTCAGCGGCCGGTCCGTTGAAAGGGACGGCGAGGTTGTGCTTGACGCCTCCGCCGCGGAAGAACTCGATGCGCAGGTCGGCGACACGCTGAACATCGAGCGCTTCGGCGAGCCGATGTCGCTGAGCGTTGTCGGGGTCGCCAAGCCCCCGCCGCTGGGGATGCTCGGCCGCCCCGAGTCCTTCACCACGCTCACGACGATGGGCATTGCGGCGGATCGCCCGGGCAAGCTCCGTGAGATTGACGTTCTCCTGCGCGATGGCACTCAGGCCGAGGCCATCGCCCAGTCGCGCGCCGGCGAGTTCGAGAAGGGCATCGTCCTCCGTCCCGCCAGCAAGGTCACCAGCGGCCTCGACAAGAACCTCCAGTCCAGCCAGATCGGCATGACGATCGCCTCGATGCTGAGTTTTCTTTCCGCAGCGTTCATCATCATGACGGGCCTGAGCACGAACGTGAACGAGCGCCAGCGCGAGTTGGCGGTACTCCGCTGCATCGGCGGGACGCGCCCGCAACTCGCCGAGAGCCAACTTGCTGTCGGCCTCATCGTCGGGTCGCTGGGAGCGATCCTCGGCATCCCGCTGGGCATCGCGGGCGCGTACGTCATGGTTCGACTCTTCCCCGAGCAACTCCCCGGCGGCTTGGCGATCAACTGGCTTGGCCTCGCGCTCGCGTTTGTCGGATCCGTCACCGCCGGCCTGCTCGGCGCGGTCTGGCCCGCGCTCCGGGCTGCACGCACCAGCCCGCTGGAGGCCATGGCCGTCCGCAGTCGCCCGCCGACGCTCCGCGGCCTCATCATCTGCGCGGTCGCGGGCCTTGCCCTCGCCGCGCTGCACATCCTCATCCTCACGGTGCCCAGCGACCCGCAGGTGGTCTTCTGGGTCGATATCACCATCGGTCTCCCCGCGGTCTTCACGGGGTACTTCCTCCTGAGCGTGCCCGTCACCGTGCTGGCGACCCGTCTCGTCGGCCCGCTGATCTCGTGGCTGTTCCGGCTTCCACGCGGCGTGCTGGTGCGCACCGTTCTCGCCGCGCCGTATCGCTTCGGCTTCACCGCCGGCGCGATGATGGTGGGCCTGGCGATCATGGTCGCCATCTGGACCAACGGACGCGCGATCATGCGCGACTGGCTGGGCACACTGGTCTTCCCCGATGCGTTCGTGAGCGGCCTGGCGATGACGCCGCGGACACAGGAGCGCATCGCCGCGCTCCCGTTTGTGACCGACACCTGCGCGGTCACAATCCAGAACTTCCGCACCGACGCGTTCGGCGTCCGCGCGATTTCCAACCCCACTACCTCGTTTGTCGCCTTCGAGCCCGAGCCGTTCTTCCGCATGACCAGGCTCACCTGGGTCGAGGGCGAACCGGCGGTGGCGCTTGAGAAGTTAAAGCGGGGCGGGGCTGTGCTTGTCGCCAACGAGTTCCGTGTTGCCAAGGGCATCGGCGTGGGCGATACGCTCAACCTCACCTGGGAGGGCAAGCCCTACGGCTTCGAGGTCGTCGGCGTTGTCGCCTCTCCGGGCCTGGACATCGCCAGCAAGTTCTTCGACATCGGGGATGAGTACCTCGACCAGGCCGTCAACGCCGTCTTCGGCTCGCGCGACGACCTGAAGCGGCTCTTTGGCAACACGGGCATCCAACTCATCCAGGTCTCGCTGTCCAAGGACATCGACGATGCGGCCGCGATGAAGGAGTTGCGCCGGGCGGGGGGTTTCGAGGTCATCGCAGCGGGCTCCGGGCGACAGATCAAGTCCGAGATCAGCGGCTTTCTGGGCGGCTCGTTGATCGTCTCGTCGGTGGTCGCCATCGCCGCGATGCTCGTGGCGTGCTTCGGTGTGGCGAACCTGATTGTCGCGGGCATCCAGGCGCGGCAGTTTGAGTTCGGCGTGCTGCGCGCCATCGGGGCGCAGCGCGGCCTGCTCACGCGGCTGGTGCTGGCGGAGGCGACGCTGGTCGCGCTCTCGGCGTGCATCGTCGGCACGGCGATGGGCGTGCAGTCGTCGTGGGCGGGCCAGCGGATGTACGAACTGCTGCTGGGGATCGTGCTGACGCTGCGAATCCCGCTCGGGCCGACCGCGGCGGGCTGGGCAACGGTGCTGCTCATTACGCTCGCGGCGGCCGCGCCCGCGGTGATCGCGCTGTCGCGCAAGCACCCGAGGGAGTTGCTGGGGGCGGTGCGGGGGTGAGGGCGGATGGCTCGCGCAGAGACGCGGAGCCGCAGAGATATCGCTCCACCAAGCGTGCAGCCTCCCGCATGAAGCAGATCGAGACCATCTTCGTCCTCCTACCTGATGAGCAAGTCGAAGTCTGGCGACCGGTGCGGGCCGAGTCGTAGGGCGATGGTGTCTACCGAATACTCCAGCAGGCATACGACCGCAATGCCGAGCGATGGAAGTGAGAACCCGGGGACGGTGTCAGGTGCAAGCACATCAGCCTTAAAGGCGGCACCTGTCTGGCGGCGGTCGAGCGAGCGAACATGGGTTGAGGTTCGCATCCCTCTGCGGTTCCGCGCCTCTGTGCGAGCCTCACAACGATCTTCCATTCGTGCCACCCGTCACCAGGCCAGAAGGTCGAGTGGGTAGTGCGAGGTGTGCAACTGCCTGTCGAAGCGCAACCCGTCGCTTGCGCTCCCGGGCTCTGATCTGAAAGAAAGGTGGTCGCTTTGAGTAACTGCGGGGGCGAAAGGTTGCAATACGCCTCCCGCGAGGGCGTTTGGCGACTCGGAACCGGATCGAGGAAAGGGGGGCACGCGCCCGCGGCCCGGTTGGGAGGCTCCACATGTCCATCGCAGCCCGAAGTGGAATGATGCTCACCGTTCTGGTCGCCCAAGCATTTGCCACGGCCGCCCATGCCCAGCAACTCCCGCCCGTGCCCGTGCCGCCGGAAAACCCGATCACCGAGGCCAAGCGTGTACTCGGGAAGATCCTCTTCTGGGATGAGCAACTCTCGACGAGCAATGTGATGTCGTGCGGAACGTGCCATGTTCCCAGCCGCGCCGGCGCGGACGACCGGCTTGCCACGCACCCCGGCGACGATGGGGACATTCTCGCGGTGGGGGACAACATCCGCGGCTCCCCGGGTGTGATTCATTCCGACCCCATTAACGACTACATCCGCAGCGAGGTCTTCAACCTTGGGCCGCAGATCACGACCCGTGCTGCCAACTCGATGATCAACGTGGCCTACGCCCCCAACATTTTCTGGGATGGGCGGGCCACCAGCCAGTTCACCGACCCGGTGACGGGGCAGGTCGTGATCCCGGTCGGGGGCGCGCTGGAGAGCCAGGTAGTCGGGCCGCCGCTGAGCGATGTCGAGATGGCGCACCAGGAAACCGACTGGAACGAGATCACGCTGAAACTCACACGCGTCCAGCCGCTGGCTTTGGGGACGAATCACCCTATCGATATCGCCGCAGCGCTCGCTACCGACCCCGGTTACCCGGAGTTGTTCACACTCGCATTTGGTGATGACGAGATAACCGCCTCGCGGATCGCGATGGCGATCGCGACCTACGAGCGGACGCTGATCTCCAACGACTCGCCGTGGGACCGGACGCAGGCCGGGCAGCCCGGCGGGCTTTCTGCCCCGCAGCAGACGGGCTGGCAGAACTTCCAGGCGCGCGGGTGCGTGGCGTGCCACACGCCGCCGCTGTTCAGCAACAACACGTTCCGCAACATCGGCGTGCGGCCCATCGCCGAGGATAACGGACGTCAGGACGTGACGGGCGACTTCGCCGACCGCGGCCGGTTCAAGGTGCCGTCGCTCCGCAACGTGAACCTCAAGCCGACGTTCATGCACAACGGGCAGTTCACGACGCTCCCGCAGGTGCTGGGGTTCTATGCCGCGCCGCCGCAGTTCCCGGAGAATCGGGACCCATTGCTGATCCCGCCGCCGAACCTGCCCCCGCAGTTGGCGCAGACGATCGTGAACTTCCTGACGGGCGGACTGACGGATGCGCGCGTGGCCAACAGCCAGTTCCCGTTTGACCGGCCGACGCTGTTCGTGGACCGCCCGGCGGACCAAGCGGTGCTGCTGGGCGGCGGCGTGGCGGGCACCGGCGGGACCGTGCCGCGGATCATCGTGCAGGCACCGCCGATGGTGGGGAACATGGAGTACCGGGTGGGCCTGGATGCGCCCGAAGCGCTGGGCGGCGCGACCGCGCGCCTGGCGGTGAGCCTGTCGCCGCCGGTGGGTGGGCGCATCAACTCCAACGAGGTCTGGAGCGCGGTGACGATCAAGGACACGGCGGGCACCGCGGGCGTGGCGACGTGGCACTGGGCGCTGGAGGCTGGGAAGGTGACGCCGGGCCAGCAGGTGTGGATGCAGTGGGTGATCGACGATGCGGCCGCTCCCGGCGGGCAGGCGCTCTCGACCGTCGCCCGCATTACGCTCTTCTGTGGATCGCTTGGCTGCGAGCCCGCGTGCATTGCCGATTACGACGATGGCGGAACGGTTGCCGTGCCAGACATCTTCGCGTTCCTGAGCGACTATTTCGCCGGGCGGATTCGCGCGGATGTGAACGGCGTGGGTGGTGTGAGCGTGCCGGACATCTTCCAGTTCCTCAACCGCTGGTTTGGCGGGTGCTGAACTACGATCGCGGATGCCCCGAGAGCCGCGTGAGTTTGAGGTGGTCTCGGCGTTCTCGCCCACCGGCGATCAGCCGCAGGCGATCGCGCAGTTGTCGCGAGACCTGCTGGGCGGGGCAGAGTCCGTGTGCCTGCTGGGCGCCACGGGCACGGGCAAGACCTTCACGATGGCGCACGTCATCGCCAAGGTCCGCAAGCCCACGATCATTCTGAGCCACAACAAGACGCTCGCCGGGCAGGTGTTCGAGGAACTGCGGGAGTTCCTGCCTCACAACAGCGTCAACTACTTCGTCAGTTACTACGACTACTACCAGCCCGAGGCGTACATCCCGCAGCGGGACATTTACATCGAGAAGGATTCGTCGCGGAACGATGAGTTGGACCAGTTGCGCCTGGCCGCGACGAGCAACATTCTGTCGCGCCGGGATGTGGTTGTGGTGGCGAGCGTGTCGTGCATCTTCGGCCTGGGCTCGCCGCTGGCGTACGGACAGAAGGTGCTGACGATCACCAAGGGCTCGCCGCTGGGTGGTGCGGGGGACAGCCCCAAGGGCCGGCGCGAGTTCCTGCTGCAACTCAACTCGATGCAGTACAAGCGGTCGGAGATCGAGTTCCAGCGCGCCATGTACCGCGTTCGCGGCGACAGCATCGAGGTCTGGCCCGCGTACGAGACCTTCGCGGTGCGGATCGAACTCTTCGGCGATGATGTGGAGCGGATCGAGTTCTTCAACCCGACCAGCGGCGAGGTGCTGGCGCAGGAAAAGCAGTTCTTCCTGTTCCCCGCGGTCCACTATGTCATGCCCGAGGACCGGTTGCAGTACGCGATCAACGGGATCCGCGAGGAACTCGATGCGCGGGTGATGCAGTTGCGGCACGAGGGAAAACTGCTCGAAGCGCAGCGACTTCTGGCCCGTACCAAGTACGACCTGGAGATGATCCAGGAGGTGGGGTACTGCTCGGGGATCGAGAACTACTCGCGCTGGATGGATGGTCGCGCCCCCGGCGAGCGGCCGTACACGCTGCTGGATTACTTTGATTACGCGCCTGCGGCGAGGGATCAAGGGACACGGGGATCAAGGGACCGGATGATCGAGACTGGATCCGTTGCTCCCCCTATCCCTTCCCCCCTTTCTTCCCGCCCAAACTTCAAGGACTGGCTGTGCATCATCGACGAGTCGCACGTTTCCATGCCGCAGGTGCGGGCGATGTTCAACGGCGACCAGGCCCGCAAGCGTGTCCTCGTGGACCACGGCTTTCGGCTGCCGTCGGCGATGGACAATCGGCCGCTGCGGTTCGAGGAGTTTGAGTCGGTCGTGCCGCGGTTCATGTTCGTTTCCGCAACGCCGGGGCCGTACGAACTGGAGCGGTGCAGGGGCGTGGTGGCGGAGCAGGTCATCCGGCCGACGGGGCTGCTGGACCCGGTGGTGGAGGTCAAGCCCGCGCAGGGACAGGTGACGGATCTGGTTGAGCGGTGCCGCGAACGGGCGAGCGCGGGCGAGCGTGTGCTGGTCACGGCTCTGACCAAGCGCCTGTGCGAGGACTTGACGAGTTATCTCGACGAGAAGGGGATCCGCGTCCGCTACCTGCACTCGGAGATCGAGACGCTGGAGCGGATGGAGATACTTTCGGACCTGCGCCGGGGTGAGTTCGATGTGCTGGTGGGCGTGAACCTGCTGCGCGAGGGGCTGGACCTGCCGGAGGTGTCGCTGGTGTGCATCCTCGATGCCGACAAGGAAGGGTTCTTGCGCTCGCCGACATCGCTGATCCAGTTGATGGGTCGAGCAGCGCGCAATGTCAACGCGCTGGTGATCATGTATGCCGACAAGATGACGCCGGCGATGCAGGGTGCGATCGATGTCACCGAGCACAGGCGCATCAAGCAGACCGCGTACAACCTCGCCAACGGCATCACGCCGGCGACGATCATCAAAGCAATCCGCGGGGGGCTGGAGGCCGAACTCAAGGCCCGGCGGACTGCGCGCGAGGCCGTCAAGGAGACCGAGCAGGAGTTCGAGGTCGGGGAACTGGTGCGAGAGATGGAGGCGGAGATGCTCACCGCGGCGGAGGAAATGGACTTCGAGAAGGCCGCGAAACTGCGTGATGCGGTGAAGCGGCTTAGGGCCCGCAGCGCTGCGCCGGGCGCCTCGATGACCGTGCGCCGGTCGGAGGTGGAGGGGGACGGCTCGTTCAAGCGCGGCGGGGGGAGCGGTGGCGGCGGAGGCGACCGGAAGGCCGGGATGCCGGGGGTTCGGGCGAACAAGCGGAGCAAGAAGGCGGGCAAGCCGGGTCGGGGGTGAGCCCGAGCGGGATGGTGAAGAGCGAACCCCGCCGCTACAGTGGCGACCTCAATGGCTCGCTGCCGCGTGGATAAATCGATTCAACGCGTCGAGGTGGAGGGCTTTGCCTTCCCTCTTGGCGCCTACCCGGTCGAGGAGATGTCCCCGCTCGCGGGGTACACCGTGGCGTTCGAGCAGGCCGATGGCGGCGAGCCGGGGATCGACGGCGGGAGCGGCTTTGAGCCGAGCGAGGGCGACGGCCGAGGGGGCTTTGCTGACGACGATGAAGACGAAGACGACGAGGGCGGCCTCCAAGCCGGATCGTCGGGGAGAGAGGGCGAATGGGAGGAGTGGCCCGACCGGTACGTCTACGACGTGCTGGTCTCCGCCACGCGAGTCGAGACTCTGTGCCGGGCGCTCTTTTCGCTGCTGCCCGGGCGCGTCTACCCCATTCTGGACTTTCTCGGGACGGATGAATATCGCGAGGTAGACCCGTACGTCTCCTACGACCTGCTCGGTCTGGACCGGCTGCTGGACACTATCCGTCGGTACCGGGGGTTTTTCTTTGAGGACGGTCTCGTCGGCTTTGGCGCAATGAGCGAAGAGCCGTTCATGTACATTTTTGTGGACGAGCACAAGATTGTGACCGTCCGGGCGGAGGCCGGGTTGAAGGACCGGGTCGAATCCGTTCTAAAGGCCTTCGATCTCGAAGAAGTGGATGAAATCCGCGGTGCCGATGCCGCGACGCACGAGCATCGAGGCGTGCTTGAGGCACCGCCCGAACGGCTGGACCTGTTCACCGCGGAGGAGATCGTTGAGGAACTGCGGGACGATTGGCGGCTGGTTCTGAATATTGATCCAACCACCAACATCGACGAGGACGAGAGCCCCTTGGGAATCACCCCTTGGAGGTGTATCGTGAGGCACGAGCCAATGCCCCCGACGGATGCGCCCCCAAACACGGAACCCCCGCCGTACAGGTACATCGAGGTACTCCTGACCGCCGATTCGCTCAACTCGGCGGAGGACCTGGCCCTGGATGCTCTCGACCAACTTCTGGGCAAGGCATCCGAGTTGGCGGCTCGGGACCAACCCGCGGAAGACGACCCCGACCCTGGGGTGGAAGAACTGACGCCGGCGACAGTTGTTGTGTCCGACCGCCTCAGGCCCGAGACCTTTACCGCGGCCCTCGAAAGGGTGTCAAAGCCCGCTCCGGCCAAGGATTCGATCCTGGTCGTGCATTGTTCCTGGATCTCACCGTCGTAGGAAGGGCAAGGCCCACCGCCCGCGGTACCGCAAAAAAAATGAGGTTTGACGCGACAGACGGGCAACAGCCGACGAATAGGCATCGCGCTGATGCCCACAGCGAGCGGGCGAGCACCCCCATCAGACGCCCGGCACAAAGCCGGAGAAGGCGTTTGCGTTCCGGCGGGCGGGTCGGTATCTTCCCTGCCGGTGGGGAAACGGAGAGAAGATCCGGCGAGGTCGGGGCCGGATCATTTGGGGAGGGCATTGGCTCAGAGACTGGACGAAGCAGTCTTTGCGCCCAACCCTTGGACCCGGAACTGACGCACCACCCAGTGCGAACCGCAAGCACGCTGCACGGCCCCAAGGCGTGCGCCACGGAGAATCTGTCATGCTCAACGCACGGACGACTCGCAACGCCAACGGGTTTGGCAACGTTTACGCCGCAGCGGCGATCGTCGGACTCGGGTCGGTTCTCACGGCGGGCGCGCTTGCGCAGGCGGCGGGTGAGCCAAAGGGCGTCACAACCCAGGCGGCATCCGCTCCGGCCGGCACGTTGAGCAAGGCGGAGGCGCTTGTTACCGAGGGCCGCATTGTGCGGGCCCGGGCGATGCTGAACAAACTTGCACGGTCGAGCGATGTGGAACACCTGACACCGACGCAGCGTGCGGCGATGCTCGAGGCGATGCGGACGGTCGAGACCCGCCTGCGCTCGATGGATGCGGGCGAGGTGAGCCTGCAGAAGGCGGAAGTCGCGCTGGGCGAGTTTGATCTCCGCGAGGCGGAGCGTCAGGCCAAGGCCGTCCTGAACAAGACGGGCGCGACCCCTGAACAGGCGTCGCGTGCCGAGGAAGTGCTTGCCGCCACCGCGGTTCGGCGCGACGAACTGGTCGCGGTGGTTCCCGGGATGATCGAGCAGGCGATGGCGGATTACGATGCGCAGCGGTTCGGCGCGGCGAAGTCGGCCATCACAGCCGTTGTGCGTTCGGGTGTCACGCTCGAAGCGCCGCTCGCGGCCAGCCTCGAAAAGGCCCAGATGAAGATCGTCGATCTGGAGGCTGCCCAGGGCCACCCGTTCGACATGGATGTGGATGCCGCGTGGGCGATGATGCAGCCGGGCACTGTCCGGCGCGGCACGCGCCCTGGCAATGAGCCCGAGCCCGAGCCGGTTCCGCAGCCAGAGCCCGCTCCGACCCCTGCGCCCGAGCCTGCGATTGAGATCCCCGAGCCTGCTCCCACCCCCCAGCCCTTGCCGGTGCCTCAGCCCCAGCCGGAACCGATGCCCGCGATCGCTCCGGCCCCTGTTCCGGCCCCCGCGCCCAGCGCTGCCCCGGGCCAGGATGATCTGATCAAGGCCGCGATGCGTGCGGAGGCGCAGCGGATGCTCGCGGAGGCCGATCAGGCGTACGGCCAGTCGCGCTTCGCGCGGGCGGCGGACTTGTACGACGCGTTGCTGTCGCGCATGCGGATGCACATGAACCCCGATGAGATCGCGCGAGCGGAATCGAACCGATCCGAGGCGCGTGTGCGGATGGAGGGCAACGTCGGGCGCAACCTCGGGCAGGAGACCGTGGGCTCGCTCGACCTGCAGCGACAGCAGTCGCTGGCGGAGTTCAACAACCTGATGGAGCAGTCGGCGGCCGCGCTGGCGGCGGGCGAGACGACCCGCGCCAACGACCTTGCGGCGAGCGCACGCCTGGCGATCAGCCGCTCTCGCGCGGCGTTCTCCGACACGGAGATGACCGAGTTCAACTCGCGCGTGGATGCGCAGGTCCGGGCTATTGAGGGGCGGCGCGAGGGCATCGCCGAGACGGAGCGGACAGCGCAGGAGGGCGAGCGGACGCGGACCGAGGAGGAGCGTCAGCAGACGTTGGCGCGGGACCGCGACCGCAAGATCACCGAGAGCATCAATCGCGTCCGCGCCCTGCAGCAGGAGCGGAAGTACGAGGAAGCCCTGCAGATCACCGAGCAGGTGCTGTTCCTGGACCCGAACAATCCGACCGCGCTGCTGCTGCGGGACATCCTGCGCGACATCAACATCTACAAGATCTACAACGATGTGCAGCGGGACAAGCAGTACCGGCACGCGCTCCAGACGATCGACAACGAGAAGGCGATGCTCCCGGCCGTCAGCCTGATCGAGTATCCGACCGACTGGCCCGCCAAGACGTTTCAACGCGGTGAGACCGCGGCCTACAACGAGCCGCCGGAGAACCGGCGAGTGCTGGCGGACCTGAGCGCGAAGCGACTCCCCGCGGATTTCACGGACAACCGCTTCGAGGATGTCCTGAAGTTCTTTCAGTCGCTGACGCAGGTGAACATGGACATCGACTGGGAGAGTCTCGGAACCATCGGGGTGACCAGGGACTCGCTGGTCTCGCTGAAGCTCACCGGCGTCCCCGCGGAGACGCTGCTGGACCGCATCCTGCGCAAGGTCTCGACGGACCAGTTCTCGACCGCCAACTGGTGGGTGGAGAACGGGGTCCTGACTATCGCCTCGGATGAGGCCCTCCGCAAGAACCGTGCGCTGGTGATCTACAACATCCAGGACTTGCTGTTCGATATTCCCGACTATCTCGACGTTCCGACCATCGACCTGCAGTCCGTCCTCCAGCAGGGCGATGGCGGCGGGCAGAGCCCGTTCGACGAGGGCAACAATGGCGAAGATGAAGTGCGTCCGACCCGCGAGGAGCGGATCCAGCAGATCGTCGACATCCTTCAGCAGAACGTGGACTTCGAGGGCTGGCGCGACAACGGCGGCGAGACGGGCACGCTCCAGGAACTCAACGGCTCGCTGATCGTGACCAACACGCCGCGGAACCACCGCGAGATCGTCGGCCTGCTCAGCAAGTTGCGCGAGATCCGCAACATGCAGATCAACGTCGAGACCAAGTTCCTGCTGGTGAACCAGAGTTGGTTCGAGCAGATCGCCTTCGACATCGACGTGGTGCTCAACGCCAACAACAACCAGTTCCGTGCGGTGCAAGGCCTCCAGCCCAACGCGCAGCCGGGCGACTTCTTCCGGTTTGACGACGGCGCGGGTGGTCGCCGCGGCCTGCAACGCGGCACGACTCCACAGGATTTCAACGGCGATGGTGACACTGTCGACCCGGGCGAGGGCGGCGTGGGCATCCCGAACCCGGGGGGATTCTCCCCCGTTGGTCTCGGGCAAAACTCGTCGGGTCTGGCGGCGCTCCTGTCGGAGGGCGACTTTGCCTCGCAGATCATCGGGGCCGCGCCCGCGCTGGGCATCGCGGGACAGTTCCTCGATGACATCCAGGTCGATTTCCTGATTCAGGCGACGCAGGCTGACAAGCGGACGGTGCAGATGACCGCGCCGCGTCTGACCTTCACCAACGGGCAGACGGCCAACATCTACGTTGTCACGCAGCAGGCGTTCGTGTCGGACCTGACCCCGGTGACGGGCAACTCGGCCGTCGGCTTTGACCCCCAAGTCGACGCGGTGTCCGAGGGCGTGACGCTGCTGGTGGAGGGCGTGATCTCGTCGGACCGGCGTTATGTGACGCTGAACGTGGATGCGGGCGTGGGCCGGATCGACGGCTTTGCACAGCAGGCGGTCTCGGCGGTCGCGGGCGGGCAGTTGGTGAACTCGGCGGACACGCAGTCGTTCATCCAGTTGCCCACCGTCACGGTCACCCGCGTCCGCACGACGGCGACGGTTCCCGATGAAGGCACGATCCTCCTGGGCGGGCAGCGTCTGGTGACCGAGGTCGAGATCGAGACGGGCGTGCCCGTGCTGTCCAAGATTCCCATCATCAACCGCTTCTTCACCAACCGCATCGAGAGCAAGGAGGAGCAGACGCTCCTGATCCTGCTCAAGCCCACCGTGCTCATCCAGACCGAGGAGGAGGAGAACTCGTTCCCGGGCCTGCTCGACTCGGTCCGGTCGGGCCTGGGCAGCCGCTGACGCGGGTTGTCTCCGGACAGCGCGCCGAACCCCCTGCGCACATCGCCCGGCCGGCGCTGTGCGTTTTTCAAGGGAAAGGGCTTGAAGCCGGGTTTGGGCCGCGTGGCGGGCGCGAGGCCTGTATGATCCGCCTCAATCTTCAAGGAGACCCCGCGATGCCCACCGGCTCTTCGCGCCTTCGTGTCAAACAGGAACAGGCGATCACTCAGGTCGAGTTTGTTGACCGCAACATCCTCGACGAGGCGAATATCCAGCAGATCGGGGACGAGATCAGCGCGCTGATCGACGGCTCGACGATGCCGAAGTTGCTCATCAACTTCGCGAACGTCGACCACCTGTCGTCGGCCGCGCTGGGCACGCTCATCACCATCAACAACAAGATGAAGGGCCGCAAGGGGCAACTGCGCCTCGCGAACATCGATCCGCAGATCTACGAGGTGTTCAAGATCACCAAACTGGACAAACTCTTCTCCATCCATCAGAGCACCGAGGCGGCGCTCGCCAGTTTCACCTGAGCGGCCATCGCGCCCGGCCCCTGTCCCGTGCGGCGTCCGGACCTTCCCTGCGGGCCTGGGCCAGATGGTGTGAGGGTTGGGGGAACAAGAAGCGGCCTCGATGCAGCCCACACCGAGTTCAAGCCCCGATGCCGCCGTGCTCCTCATCCCCAACCAGCGGGAGGAGATCGAGCGCGCCGAATCCCTGCTGCTGGCCGCGATGGAGCGGCAGGCGTACCCGGATGCAGCCCGGTTCGCAGTTCGGCTCGCTCTTGAAGAGTCACTGGTGAACGCGTTTCGCCACGGGCACAAGGGACTCCCCGGCGACACGCCAGCGCGAGTCGAGTTCGCCGTCACCCCGAGCACGGTTGAACTGGCGGTCGAGGACCAAGGGCCGGGGTTCACTCCCGGCGATGTGCCCGACCCGACGCTGGATGAAAACCTGGAGCGACCAACCGGCCGCGGCCTGCTGCTCATGCGGGCCTACATGGCCCGGGTGGAGTACGTGGGTCGCGGGAACCGGGTGGAGATGACCTACAAGCGACCCGCAGCGAGGGGTCAGGAGCAGGTGTGAAGTCCTCCGGCCGGGCACACTGCGCGGGCCGATGGCTCGGAGTGCAGGACTGGTCCTGTGCCGGCCCGCGTGCTACGCTTTCGGTGAATCCACGACTCCGAAGCCTGTCCGTGGCCTACCGGCCGCGTCTGTGCTGTCTGAGCAGATTTGAGCGAGAACTCGCTATGGCCCTGAGACTTCCGATTTACATGGACAACGCGGCGACGACGCCCTGCGACCCGCGGGTGGTCGAAGCGATGCTGCCGTACTTCACCAAGACATTTGGCAATCCCGGCAGCCGCAATCACCGCTTTGGGTGGGAAGCCGAGGAAGGTGTGGACACGGCACGTGGGCAGGTCGCCGCGCTGCTGGGCGCAAACGAGAAGGAGATCGTGTTCACGAGCGGCGCGACGGAGAGCAACAACCTGGCGATCAAGGGCGCGGCGGAGATGTACGAGAAGGCCGCGGCGGGCTCGGGCCAGAGCCGCGGGCACATCGTCACTTGCCACATCGAGCACAAGGCGGTGCTCGACCCTTGCAAGCGGCTGCAGAAGGAAGGGTTCGAGGTGACGTTCCTCGACCCGCCGCGGGACGGGGTGATCACGCGGGCGCAGGTCGAGTCGGCGCTGCGGCCCGACACGATTCTGGTGACGCTGATGTGGGCGAACAACGAGATCGGCTCGGTGAGCGAGATTCGCGAGATCGGCGCTCTCTGCCACGAGCGAGAGATTGTGTTCCATACGGATGCGACGCAGTGGGCGGGCAAGATGCCGGTGAACGTGGAGCGCGACAACATCGACCTGCTGTCAATGTCGGGCCACAAGGTGTACGGGCCAAAGGGCGTGGGCGCGCTGTATGTGAGGCGTCGGAAGCCGCGGGTTCGGCTGGTGGCTCAAGTTGATGGTGGCGGACAGGAACGGGGATTCCGGTCAGGAACGGCGAACGTTACGGGGATGGTTGGCCTGGGCAAGGCGTGCGAACTCGCGCTGGCGGAAATGGACGGGGAGGGCGAGCGGCTGCTGAAGTTGCGAAAGCGGCTGGAGCAGGGGATCACCAGCCGGCTCGACACGGTGCAGGTGAACGGGCACGCGGAGAAGCGGCTGCCGCACATCTCGAACATCAGTTTCGGGTTTGTCGAAGGCGAGAGCCTGATGATGGCGTGCAAGGACATCGCGGTGTCCAGCGGCTCGGCGTGTACGTCGGCGTCGCTGGAACCGAGTTATGTGCTCAAGGGGCTGGGGATCGGGGACGACCTGGCGCACTCGTCGTTGCGGTTCAGCCTGGGCCGGTGGACGACGCAGGAAGAAGTGGACTTCACGGTGAACAAGGTAGTCGAGGCGGTGACAAGGTTGCGAGAACTCAGCCCGCTGTACGACATGCACAAAGAGGGGATCGATCTGACGAAGATCGAGTGGGCGCATCATTAGAGAATTGCCAAATGGCAAAGGGCCAAACGGCAAATCCGGAAGAGACAGGCGGACAAAATTTCTAATTTGGCCATTTGCTGATTTGCGATTTGGCCATCTGGAGCGAAGCAATGGCATACGGACCCAAGATCATCGACCACTACGAGAACCCGCGCAACGTGGGCTCGTTCGGCACACAGGCGGAGATCAAGCAGCGCAAGGACCTGGGCGTGGGCCTGGTCGGTGCGCCCGAGTGCGGCGATGTGATGCAGTTGCAGATCCGGGTGGACCAGGCGACCGGCAAGATCCAGGACGCCAAGTTCAAGTGCTTCGGCTGCGGGAGCGCGATCGCGTCCAGTTCATTGGCGACCGAGTGGCTCAAGGGTCGCACGCTCGATGAGGGCATGGCGATCAAGAACACCGAGATCGTGCAGGAACTCAGCCTGCCGCCAGTGAAGATCCATTGCTCGGTGCTGGCCGAGGACGCGATCAAGGCCGCGATTGAGGATTACAAGGTGAAGAACGGCATCCCCGTCGAGGAACACGAGCACGAGGCGGCGCACTGAGGCGTCGTCCGGTAACGGCTGCGCGGCCGGGCAATTGGGGACGGGGGCCGCGGGTCGAACCCGTCTGCGCCCCTTGCGTACGATATGTAGAGCATTCTGGAGCATTGATCCATGTCCACGGCGACGACAACCAACACCGGCACGATTCAGGACAGCACAGCCCAAGGCACCGAGGTGGTGAGCCTCTCGGAGAGCGCGGCCCGCGAGGTCCGGAACATCATCAAGCAGCAGGAACTCGAAGAGGCCAAGGTCCGCCTTCGCGTCGGCGTCAAGGGCGGCGGCTGCTCCGGCTTCTCGTACCTCCTGGACCTCACCGAGACCCAGAAAGAGACCGACGAGTTGTTCGAGCAGCACGGCATCAAGATCATCGTGGACCCGAAGAGCCTGCTTTACCTCAACGGCACCATGATCGATTTCCGCGATGAGATCATGGGGCGGGGCTTTGTTTTCCAGAACCCGAACGCGAGCACGACCTGCGGCTGCGGCTCTAGTTTCTCGGCGTGAGGCGGACGATGATAAACTTCCCGTGTTCCGGCGAGGCCGTTCGGCCCGCGGAAGTGTGGGTATGGGACGAGGTGGAGGTTGCATGTCGGAGGCATCGACGCCGTCTGAAACAACCCAGGGCTATGCGCCGCCGAGCGTGACGCAGTTCTCCGTTTTTCTCGACAACCGCGTCGGAAAACTCTACGAGATGCTGCGGGCGTTCGAGCATTCGCAGGTGCATCTCGCGGCCATCAGCGTTCACGATGCGAGCGACTGCGCCATCGTCCGCATCATCACGAACAACGCGCAGGAGGCCAAACTCCTGCTCACCCGCCACCAACTCCCGTTCACGGAGGTCCCGCTGCTGTGCGTGGAACTCGGCAAGGGGCACACGCTCGAGCGCCTGTGCATGTACCTGCTGGGGGCGGAACTCAACATCCGCTTTGCCTACCCGCTCATGGCCAGCCCGTCGAGCAACCCGACGATCGCCATCGCGGTCGATGATCCGACGCTGGCCGGGCAGATCCTGCGGCGCAAGGAGTTCCGGCTGATCTGCGAGGAAGACCTGGGGCGGCAGGGGTTCTGAGCGCGTGGCCTCGCCGGGAGTGCCCGCATCGCGTCGGTTTCAGATTGAGCACGGGCACCCGCGGGCAGCGGCGGGTAAACTCCGGGCAATGCGTACGTTTGCCATCATCGGCGCCGGCTTCGGCGGCACCATGACCTGTGTTCACCTGCTGCGGCTCCTGGCCGCGCAGCAGCGCGAGGCGGCCGGCGAGGCAGGCGGGGGGGCGCGGGGTGGGGCGAACGTCATTCTGATCGAGCGTTCCGGGCGGTTCACCTCCGGCGTGGCCTATTCGACCACCTGCCACGGCCACCTCCTGAATGTGCCCGCCGGGCGGATGAGCGCGATGCCCGATGATGCGGACCACTTCCTGCGCTGGGCGCGGGCACAGGACCCGAAGATCGGCGGCGGGACATTCGTGCCGCGCCCGCTGTACGGCAAGTACCTTGCTTGGATCCTTGGAGAGGCCGATGCGGAATCGGGCCCGCAGGTCCGGTTGACGCGCCTGCCACGCGGCGCGGCGGGTCTGTTCGTGGAACCGGAGGGGGTGCGGATCGAACTCGAAGGCGGTGGCGAGGTCCGCGCCGATGCCGCGGTTCTGGCGATCGGGAACTTCGCGCCGGGAAACCCGTGGGTCGCGGATCCGTGGTTCTATTCGAGCGGTCGCATCGCGAAGGACCCATGGGCGCCGGGCGCGCTGGAGGTCGAGCCCGACGGGCAGGTGCTGCTGCTCGGCACAGGGCTGACGATGCTGGACATCGCGATCGCGCTGAAGGAGCGCGGCCACCGGGGTGCCATCCACGCGGTCTCGCGCCGCGGCCTGTTGCCCCAGCCGCACCGGGTGTCGATGCGGCCGCCGACGGCGCATCCCAGGCCTGCGGGGCTGGAGGATTGGCCGCGAACGACGCTGGGGTTGCTCAAGGCGCTGCGGGCGGAGGTTCGCGTCGCGGCGGGCAAAGGGGTCGATTGGCGCGAGGTGGTGACGAGCCTGCGCCACGACACGCCGGCGATCTGGAAGGACCTGCCGGGCGCGGAGCGGGCGCGGTTCCTGCGGCACGCGCGCCCGTTCTGGGAGACGCACCGGCACCGCGCAGCGCCGGAGACGGCGACGACGATCGCGGAGTTGATCGGGCGGGGCGAGTTGGTCGTACACGCGGGGCGGGTGCTGGGGTGTGCGG
>Ga0163152_10003168_pt1 | contig 21751 bp, 15 predicted proteins | sample OliLakLV19MP8IB2_FD_148635 | JGI IMG/M metagenome (GOLD analysis project Ga0163152, IMG submission 148635) | Freshwater microbial mat bacterial communities from Lake Vanda, McMurdo Dry Valleys, Antarctica - Oligotrophic Lake LV.19.MP8.IB-2 | ecosystem: Environmental > Aquatic > Freshwater >...
GGGCTGCGACGCTGGGGGAACGCACGTTGCTGCCGCCCTGAGTGACCGCGGGCGACTGCCCGATGATCGCGCCGCGGAAGTCGGCGCCCTTCGTGCCGATCGGGAAGATCACCTTGAACGCGAACGCACCCGGGCCCGTCGAGACGTAGCCGACGCCGCGATCGGGGTACGCGTAGAGCCGCGCCTTCACGCCGGGCCCCGCGAGGTCGAGGATCTTCGGCTTGTCGGCATAGCGGCCCGCGAGCTTCTCCGGCGAGTCTTCGCTGCCGGCGGCCGGCATCATCCCGTAGATGAACTTCTTTTCCTTGAACAGCAGCGTCGCGGAGCACGCACAGTCCTTGCCGCGCCACTCGATCGCGCGGAGATCCACGACGCGACGCTTCGTCTCTTCGCCGCGCGTGAGCTGCGATGCGACGGCGCCGTTGTCCTGCTTCTGCGCGAAGATATCGATCTCGCCCTGCAGTGCGCGAAAGAGGTAGTCCGCGTCGGGTTTGCCCGACTTCGCGATGAGGTCCTCGGGGTTCGCCTCGCGCGTGACGGCGGCGGCGACCGCGTTCTGGACCTCCTTGTCGAGCGCATTGGCCGCCGCGCCCGCCACGCCAGGGGCGAGGAAGAGGACGGCGGCTGCTGCGGCCAGGGAGCGGCGGAGCATCGATTACCAGTGTGGCAGCAACCGATGTGCCGCGCACCTCCTCCTGCAAACGGCTGGAAACTCTCGGGATTCCTTCGGGGAACCGTGTAGATTCGGCTCGGGGTGAGGGGCCGTATGCCCAGGCGGTGCGTGGAATGAATCCCTGGCGGAGCCTCCGGGGCCTCCCCCGGGACGTCTGGGTGCTCTTCGTCGTGTCGCTCGTGAATCGCGCGGGCACGATGGTGATGCCGTTCCTCGCGCTCTACATCGCCGAGGCAAACGGGCTCGACTTCGGCGCCTCCGTCGCGGGCGGCGTGATCATGGCGTATGGCGTCGTCGCGCTCGTGATGGGCCCCATTGGAGGGCGGCTCGCGGACCGCTTCGGCGCGGTCACCGTGATGAAGGTGTCGCTCCTCGGCACGGGCGCCGTGCTCGCGATCATGCCGGTCGCGCGAACAATCCCGTCGCTCGTCGCCGTCATGCTCCTGTGGGCGCTCTTCGCGGAGCTCTTGCGCCCCGCGTCGCTCGCGATCGCGGCGGACGCGGCGCCGCCCGAGCAACGAAGAGCCTCGTTCGCCGTGGGTCGTCTCGCGGTGAACCTCGGCATGAGCATCGGCCCGGTCGCCGGCGGCTTCCTCGCGGAGATCTCCTACTCGTTCCTTTTCTACGTGGACGCGGCGACGAGCGTCGCGGCGGCCGCCCTCCTCTTCGTGCTGCCGCTCGAGCTGAAGTGGGCCGCGCCTCGCGCGGCGCCCGGAGAGCCCGCGCCGGCAACGACACCTGGCCGCACGTGGATGACCGACACGCGGCTCCTGTGGGTGCTCGCCGCGTCGCTCCCGGTCGCGCTCGTCTTCTTCCAGCTGATCGCGGCGCTCCCGCTCTACATGAAACGCGACCTCCGGATGAGCGAGTCCATGGTCGGCATCGTGTTTTCCGTGAACACGATCCTGATCGTGCTGACGGAAGTGCCGCTCAACGCCGCGATGAGCCGCTGGAGCCATCGCATGAGCCTCGCGACCGGCGCGGTCTTCACGGCGGTCGGTTACGGTGCGCTCGTCTTCGCGATCGGCCCGATCAGCACCGCGATGACCGTCGTCCTCTGGACGATCGGCGAGATGATCCTCTTCCCCTCGCTCTCCGCGTACATCTCCGACCTCTCGCCCGCGGAGCAGCGCGGCCGCTACATGGGTCTCTACGCGATGAACTTCAGCATCGCCTTCGCGCTCGGCCCGTGGCTCGGCACTCGCCTCCTCGACACCATTGGAGGCCCGTGGCTGTGGATGGCCTGCTTCGGCGTCGCGCTGCTCTCCGCGGTGATGTTCCTGCGCGTGCGCGGCGAGCCCGCGCACGCCTAGAAAAGGATCAGCGCCTTGCCGCAGCCGCCGCCGAACTCGCCGCGCGTGATCTCCTGCGAGACCAGCAGCTCGAGGCGCTTCGTGGCATCGAACGCGTACGTAAAGACGACGTCGCCCTTGTCGACGTAATACGCCGCACGAAACGTGGCGCGCGACGTCTGCGAGCGGCTCGTCGATTCGCCGTCCGCGTCGCGCTCCGCCGTCATCACGTTGCCCCAGTAACCGACGCCGAGCTCGATCTCCGGCGTGAGCGACCAGTGCGCACGCGTCCCGAAAAGGAACTGCGTGCGCCGGTACGCATAGTCCTGCCCGAACGAAAAGTCCGCCGCGTCCTCCTGGATCCAGAAGCCGGCGACGCCGCGAACGCGAAGCGGGAGATCTTCCGCGCGATGTTCGCCGAACACGTCGACCCGGTGGTGAGACCGGTCGGCTTCGTAGTCCACGAGGTTCTTCTCCGGATCGACGTAGCCCGTGAAATGGCGGCGCTCGTCCCCCTGCCCCGAAAAGCGATGGCGGATCCCGATGTCGTGCCACTCGACCTTGAGCTCCGTGCGCCGCGTGTAGTCGCTGCGCGAGCGCACCCCGCCGGATCCTCGCGGCGTCGCGAACACGCGGCGATCGTCGAGCTGCCAGTCCGCGAACCCGTACACGCGCGCCGGTCCGGCGTGCACGCTCGTCTCTCCGAGCAGCCGCAACGGGGGCACCTCGTCCTTCGCATCGAACGGCGTGCGCGCGTCGTGCACCGGCGCGTCGTGCTGGATCGTGAGGTCGAGATAGCGCGTGCGCGACACGCTCGCCCAGAGGATTCCGGCGCCGAAGCTCGCGTCGCGTTTCTCGAGCACGCCGTTGCCGGAGAGCGTGAACGCGACGGAACCCGGGCGCCCCAGCTGGAGCTCGATCTTCTCGCTGCCGGCTTCGATCTCCTCGTTCGCGACCATCTCGTGCTGCCACCGGAAGTGGAGCCAGCCCTCGACGAGCGGCGTGTTGAGCTGGAGGCGCCGCTCGATGCCGAGCCGGCGCTCGCTGAGCGATCCGTAGCCGAAGTCGATGCCGCTCGCGCGCTGCCGCTCCGTTTCGGAAAGGCGCTGCCACGCGAAGTCGGGCTCGTATTCGGCCGCGTTCACGTCGCGAAGCGGGAAGAACTGGCGACGCTTCAACGGAAACTCGTCATCGGATTGAGCGGCCGCGAGCCCCGGCGCAAATGCCGCGGCGGCAACGACGAGAGCGAGGACGGCGACGCGCACGATTGCGAGGATACTCGTACGATGGCGACGATCGCGCTCGACGGTGCTTCGATCACCTTGCCCGGCGGCTGGGTCGAGCACCCCAATCCCGGTGGGCCGCGCGAGTTCCGCGCGTCGGCGAGCGGCGACACCGGCGTCCTCCAGTTTTCGCAATTTCCCGACGACCAGCTCGGGTGGTTCACCGTGCAGCCGGACCTCGCGGTCGTGGCGGTCGATCTCGGGAAGCGGATGCTCTTCTCGGACGACGCGGCGTCGAAGGCCGGCGCCTGCAACATGGGGCGCTACGGCTTTGCGATGTTCCGCGGCGGAAAATTTCCGGCGATGTTCTTGTGGCTCGTCCTCTCGCGCGACGCGGCGCACCTGTGGACCTGGCTCGGTCCGGACCCGACGTCGCCCGACGCGCAGGCCGCCGTCACGATCGTGCTCGGCGCGCGCGAGCCCTAGCGCGTCTGTGCTACAAGCAGAGGCATGAGCACGATCGACTGGTATTACCACCGCGCAGGTTGAGTGAGCTGCGAGCGCACCCGTGCGGTGCTCGAGAAGAAGAAGGCCGCGATCACCGAAGAGCGCGCGGCGAAGAAGCTCCCGATGAGCGACAAGGAAGCGAAGGCGCTGATCGCCTCCGTTTCGACAGTGATCGTCGCGAAAGGCAAAGTCTTCCGTGAGCTCGACGCCGCCGACGCCACGCTGGCGGACCTCCGCGGGCCCACCGGAAACTTCCGTGCGCCCATGATTCGCAAAGGGAAGACGCTCCTCGTCGGGTTTCATCCGCCGACGCTAGAAACACTGATCGGCTGAAATCCGCCACCGGTGCGTGCTGGCGGGAAGTGACCGCCGCGATGGAGGAATTCGTTCGGGCAATGCGCTCGTGGGTATGCACATGCCCATGAAGCGTCGCGTCCTTCGACACTTCGCCCGTGTGAGGGATCTCACGCTGAACCAAAAGGCCAATTCCGATCGAAAGTTGCGTGCCATGTCACGCCTGGCACCGTCCGTGCTCAGTCCGCGCTTCCAACCAGCCAATCGATCCAGGAGGAAGCTCACCGTGCAGAGAACTCAGACCCATCCCCGCGCCGCTGAAACCGTCCCCGTGCTTCGCGTCGTCGTCGCCAAAGAAGGCGGCATGACCAGCCAGCACGAGCTCGTGACGGCGGTCGTGAACTTCGGCCGTTCGCCCGAGTGCGAAGTGCGCCTCGAGGGGAAGAACATCTCTCGCATCCACTGCATTCTCGACCTGCGCGCCGACGGCAACCTCTGGGTGCGTGACAACGAGAGCCTCAACGGCATCTTCGTGAACGGCGAGAAGGTGAAGGAAGCGATCATCACCGCGCGCGACGCCGTGAAGGTCGGCAACTTCCGCTTCAAGGCGATCGTCACCGGCACGAGCACGCGTCCCGTTTCGTCGGAAGCCCGCGCGGTCGTTCCCGCGTCGAAGCCCGACCTGGACCGCACGCTCCCCGCCTTCGACATCAAGAAGGGCATCGCGAAGGACGGCCCGCTTCCGATCGAAGAGGCGCCTCTGCGCGCCGAGCGCCCGTCGACGTCGACCGGCGTCGTGCTCGAAGATTTCGTTCCGCCCGTCATGGGCGTGATGAACGAAGACCAGACTCCCGCCGACGGCACGCCCGTCGCGTCGCCCGCCACCGAGCTCCGCGCGCAGGCACCGCTGCGCGCCGAAGTCGCCCCCGCGGCGGCGGTCGCGAAGCCCAGCTACCGCAGCCAGCTCGAGGCGAAGGCGGAAGCGCCGAAGGCCGAGGCTCGCGTCGAAGCGCCCCGCTCGGCGCCCGCGCCGCGTGGCCGCATGTCCCTCACCACGCCGGCCGCCAAGCGCTCGTCCGGCGCCGTCCGCATGGGCGATCTCTGCCAGTCGTGTTCGACGGGCCGGATGCTCGCGTGGGAAGGCGGCCTCCGCTGCCGGAAGTGCGACAACCGCGCGGAGATGGCGGAGCGCTCGAGCAGCATCGTGAAGTCGACGCGTCCCTCGTCGTCGCGTCCGTCGATCGTCGCGAAGGCCCCCGTCGCCGAAGCGCGTGAGTCCGCACTCGAAGCGAAGATCGAAGCGCCGAAGTCCGAGAAGTCCACGGGCGCCGTGAAGCTCGGCGAGACCTGCGGCTCTTGCTACAAGGGCACGATGCTCAAGTGGGAAGGCGGCCTCCGCTGCCGTTCCTGCGGCAACCGCGCGGAGCTCTCCGAGTCCACGTCGTCGGTCAGCGCGCGTCCCTCGACGCAGCGTTCGATCACGCCGGCGGCGCGTCCGTCCGTCGTCGCGAAGGCGCCTTTCGCCGCGAAGGCGCCCGTCGCCGAAGCGCGTGAGTCCTCGTCAACGGGCACCGTGAAGGTCGGCGAGCTCTGCGGCTCTTGCTTCAAGGGCAACATGCTCAAGTGGGAAGGCGGCCTCCGCTGCCGTTCCTGCGGCAACCGCGCCGAGCTCGGCGCGACCTCCACGTCGTCGGTGAAGGCGGTGAGGGCCGAGGCGCGTCAGCTCGCGCGTCCCGCGGTCGCCGCGCGCACCTCGTCGCGCGAAGTGCGCGAGCCGAACCGGACTGTCGCCGTCGTTCTCGGCGTCGGCCTCTTCTTCGGTCTCTACATCACGATCGGGCTCTGCTCGCTCGCGACCGCGATTCTTGCCTGATCTACCTGGCTGGTTGGTCGGGACGGGGACACCTCACGGTGTCCCCGTTTTCTTTTGGGGAAAACATGGCGAAGCTTGCGGAGCGCATTGCCAAGAACATCTACGAAGCCGCGAGCGCCGCGAGAGCCTCGTGATCTCGGACAGCCCTTCGACTCGCTTCGCTCGCTCAGGGTGAGGGTTCCGTACGATCGGCCTCGTGATCTCGGACAGCCCTTCGACTCGCTTCGCTCGCTCAGGGTGAGGGTTCCGGACGATCGGCCTCGTGATCTCGGACAGCCCTTGTGGAGTGGTCGCATCGGAGCCGTGTTTCGTCTTTTCCCGTAGCGAGCTGCGGCGGCGACGCGGAGCGGAGGCGACGCGGCTCGACCGCTTGCGGTGTGAGAAGTACCGCGGTGGGGTGTGCTGGATGAAAGAGCGCGGTGTTGCGTCTGGACACGGCCTCGCGCCTCGTAACGGCGGGCGCGCGGGCGCAGCGTTGGTGTCCCGTTTGTCGCGGCCTCCCCGCGCCTACGCCGTTCGTGCGGCGCGCCGTATCCATTGGCGCAGCGTCGGTGTTTCGTGTGTCGCGGCGTCTCCGCGCCCGCGTGTCGTGCGTGTCGTGCGTGTCAGTCGATGTCGAAGAACGACAAGGTCCCGGAGGTGATCACGTCGATCGAGTCGGTGAGGCGGTGCTCGTCGTCGACTTCGACCAGCTCCACGTGCGGGCGTGTCGATACGTACGAACGTGACGTGGCGATCGGGACGGTGGCGTCGCGGGTGCCGTGATAGATGCGCGTCGGGCAAGGCACTTCGGGGCGCCCCGGCAGCTTCGATCCCTCTTCGTAGAAGCCCCAGTGCACGCGACGCAACACGCCCGCGCCATCCGGAAAGAGGAGCGAGCCGTCCGCCCGCCACTTCTCCATGCCTTCCGTGCCGACGATGGAGAGCCAGCGGGTCGCAAGGTCGAAGCCGGGGCAGAGGAGCACGAGCCGTTCCACGCGCTCGGGGTGCAGCTCGGCCCACCGCGCGGCGAGCCATCCACCCATGCTGGAGCCGATGAAGCACCACGGCTTGGCGGCGTCCGCGGAGGCGGAAGCATCGAGCGCGTCGACCGCCGCGAGCATCGCCGCCGGCGAGAGCTTCTCGAAGCTCGGGCGGTTGAGCTCGGGCCGTTCGAGCAAGAGCCCCTTCTTCGCGAACACGTCGGCGAGGTGCAGGCCCTTCTTCGTGTTCGGGCTGGACGCGAAACCATGGAGATACGCGTAGCGGCGTTCAGCCATCGATCGGATCGTAGCGCAGCTACGCTTCGCCGGAGTCCAACCCCCTGGAGTGTTTCGTCACTCCGGAGGCGGAATGGCCCCTCGCATTCGCGAAGGAATTCAACAGGTGCGCGGGAGCCGCACACGGCACGTTCGGTGCGTCTTGCGGTCCATGAACACCCCGTCCCCTTCGAAGCGGCTCGAGCGCTGGCTGCCCGCGACTCGCTTCCGCGATGTCGTCGCCGTTTCGTCGATCGCGACTCCCGAGCAGTTGCAGCAGGCGTTCGAGGACGTGACGTCGCGCGAGATGTCGGCGCGGCAATTTCTCGCGCTGGTGCGCGGGCAGCCTTCGCAATTCGAGGACAGCGAACAGGCTTCGCTTCTCGATGTGCTCACGCGTGTTGGCGGGGTCGTCGTTCTCGAGCGGCTCCCTCACGAGATCGTGTTCGGCATGATCTCGGTCGGCGACGACACCGTGTCGACGACCGCGGCGGCGTTCTCGGCGTACAGCGAACCGGGCGCCGAGAAGTTCTTGCTGAGCGCGCGGGGCATCGCGACGAGGAACGGCGCGCAGCTCGTCCTCGAGTACGGCACTGCCGACCGCGTGGCACCGCGCCGGCTGCGTGACTGGCGCCTCCGGCTACGCGGGCCGTCGAAGACGCGCCGCCTGCTCGAGTCCGTGGTGAAGCGCGCCGAGCGGCCCTCGCAGGCCGCGCGCGTGCGTGCTCGCGCGCGCGAAGCTTCGTTCCCCCGGGAAAGAGCGCCGTAGAATCGTCCGGTGGCGACCCACCTCCTGCTCGCGAATCCGACGGCGAAAAGCGGGAAGAACGCGGCTCGCATCGAGACGGTGCGTGCGCTGCTCGATCGCGCCGGTATCGCGCATCGCTTCGAGGCGACGCTGCCCGGCGGTGAAACCGTGGCTCTCGTGCGCGATGCGCTGCGCGGAGACGAGGGCCTCACGACAGCGATCGCGATGGGCGGCGACGGGACGTTTGCCGAGGTCGCGAAGGGCATCCTTGCGTCGGGACGCGTCGAGTCGGTCGCGCTGGCGATGTTGCCGACCGGAACCGCGAACGACCAGGGGAAGAGCTTCGGGCTGTCGTCGGACGACACGTCGCTCGAGCGCAATGTCGGCGTGATCCGCGACGGCGTGGAAACGCGCCTCGACGTCGGCGCGATCACCGCGCTCGGCACGCCGGGTCCGAACGGCGAGGACATCGTCGTGCGCGAAGATCATTTCTTCGACAGCGCCGGCTGGGGAATCAGTCCGCGCACACTGGCGCTCCGCAACGAGGATCGCGAGACGATCGAGTCGATCCCGATCGTGCGCGAGATCTGGCGCGATCAGCTCGTGTACGCGGGCGCGCTGCTGCGCACGTTTCTCCAGGGCTGGCTCGAGGACGATCGCTTCGACGTGCGCGTCGTCGCCGACGGCGTGACGCACGAGTGGACCGGGCTGCTCGATCTCGTCATCAAGGGCACGCGCATCTACGGCGGGATCTGGGTGATCGACCCCGCGTCGAAGCACGACGACGGCCTCTTCGAGATCGAGCCGTTCCGCGGCAAGCTCGACTGGTCGTCGAAGGCGCTCGTCGCGCTCGATCGCACGGGCCGCGTCGAAGAGACGCTCGCGCTCGCGGGCGTGGAGCACTCGCAGGGGATCCGCGCAAAGGAGATCGAGCTCACCCTCCTCCCGCACGAGGTGCCGCTGGCCGCGCAGATCGACGGCGAGGAGTTCCCCTTCTCGCCACGGGTTCGCGTGAGCGTGTTCCAGAACGCGATCCGCCTGATCGTCCCGCGCGAGCACGCGGATTCTTCCTCGCCTGCGTAACCGGTCTCGGGGGATCCTTCACGTCCTCTCGGAGGCACCTTGACCGAACCGTCGCCCACCCCTGCCGCACCTGCCGATCTCGCCACTCCCGCCGGGTTCCGCATCCCGCTGTGGATGCAGATCCTCGTCGCGCTCGTGCTGGGTGTCGCGCTCGGCGCGTATGCCGGCAAGGCGCCGTTCATCCCTGCGATCAGCTCGTTCGGGGTGGAGGAGCTCGGGCGGCTCGGCATGCTGGTGATCCGGGCGCTCAAGGTGCTCGCGGTCCCGCTGGTCGCGTTCGTGATCCTCGACGCACTGCTCCGCTTCCGGATCGAAGGCCGCCAGGGATGGCGCCTCGCGCGCATCTGTTTGATGAACGTGGTGGTTGCGATGGTCATCGGGCTCGTGCTCGTGAACGTGCTGAAGCCCGGCCGGTTCCTCGTCGATCTCTTCGGCCCGCTGATGAAAGTGGACGCGGCGGCCACCACCGGAACCGCCGAGCCCGTGCCCGCACCGCCGGGTGTCGATCCCGTCGCCGGCATCGAGTCGATGGTCCCCAAGAGCATCGCGGGGCCGTTCGTCTCGAACGAAGTCCTCGGAGCGGCGTTGCTCGCGCTCCTCGTCGGCGCGGCGATGAGGAGAGTCCGCACCGCGCGCGGCGCGGAGGGGGCCGCGACCTTCGCCACGATCGAGGGCGTCGTCCAGACGCTGTCCGAGACGCTGCAGCAGGCGCTGATGTGGGTGGTGTTGCTCGTGCCCTTCGCGGCTTTCGCACTCGTCGCGCTTTCGGTCGGACGCGCCGGGGTCATGGCGCTCTCCGGACTGTGGGCGTTCCTCGCGGTGATCCTGCTCGGGATGATTCTCCACGCCGGCGTCTACTATCCGCTCGTCTCGTGGATGCGCGGCGGCGTCTCGCCGGATCGCTTCTTCGGAGGCGCGCGCGACGCGGTCGTCACGGGGATCGCGACGAACAGCAGTCTCGCGACCCTGCCCGTCACGTTGCGGTGCCTCACCGGAAAAATGGGCGTGTCGCAGGAAGCCGCGCGGGTCGGTGCGTGCCTGGGCACGAACTTCAACAACGACGGCATCACGCTCTACGAGGCGATGGCCGTGCTCATCATCGTGCAAGCCTGCGGCTTCGAGCTCGGCTACGCGCAGCAGGCGGCCGTCGTCTTCGCGTCGGTGATGGCGGGCGCGGGTATCGCCGGGATTCCGGAAGCGGGGATCGTGATGTTGCCGATGGTGCTGGCGGCGTCCGGGCTGCCGGAAGCCGCGGTCGCCGCCGCGGTTCCGCTGGTCATGCCGGTCGACTGGATCCTCGCGCGCACGCGCACCGTGGTGAACGTGCTCAGCGACATGACGGTTTCGATCCTCCTCGATCGCGAGGACGTGAAGCCGGCCGGCTCGTTGACGCCGGAAACGCCCGCCCCGTAGACTGCGCCGCTCCGATGCGCCCCCCCCTTCGCTCTCGCCGCTGCCGTTTCCATCCTGCTCGCGGGATGTGCGGCCGCGCTTCCTCGGGAAGGCGTTCGCGGCTCCGAGCCGCCGCCATGGACGGACCGCACGACCGACTCCGTTCTGCTCGACGCGGCATGCGATGCGGGAACCGCGCAGGCGTGCCGCAAGCTCGCGGTGCGGTTCTTCGAGAACGGCGACGAGCTCTCCGCGCGTGACGCCCTCTCGCGCGGCTGCATGGGCGCGAGCGGCGATGCGTGCTGGCGCTGGGGCGTCGCGTTCGTGAGGAACGATCGCGTGTTCGCCGACGCGGCGCTCGCAAAGACGCTCTTCGAAGCGGGCTGCGAAGGCGGCTCGATGCGCGCGTGTCGCGGCCTCTACGCCACGCTGCTTGAACCGGTGCCACTCGTGCCCGACGCGCCCCTCCGTGAGATCCGCCTCACGTCATCGCGCCGGTAGCGCCGATACGCGGGAGCGTGGACTTGGAAGGCGGGCCGGTCCGGGGTACACCGGAGAGGTGCTGGCCTGGCTCTTCGTGCTCTTCACCGTGCTGCCGGTCGTCGAGCTCTGGCTCCTGATCACGATCGGCCGGAACATCGGCGCGGTGCCGACCGTGTTCATGGTCGTCGCCATGGGCGCACTCGGCGCCGCGCTCGCGCGCCACGAAGGGCGCCGCGTGTTCGGCGGATGGCGCCGTGCGATCCAGGAGGGGAGGATCCCCGAGGAAGGGATTCTCGAAGGCGCCCTCGTCCTCACCGGCGGCGTGCTGCTGCTCACGCCGGGCGTCGTCACCGACCTGATGGGGTTGCTGCTCTTCATCCGGCCGACGCGCCGGATCATCGCGGCGATGGTGCGGAGGAAGCTCGAGTCCGGAATCGCGTCGGGAACGATCCGCATGCAGTCGTTCGGCTTCGGTGGAACGCCCGCGGGAAATCGCGGCGACGCCACGGGCCGCGTTGTCTCCAGCGAGGACGTGCCGGCGAAGAGCGACGGCGACGACGAAGCACCGCCATCCACGCTCCTGCACTGACCCGCCGGGCTTGAAGCGGGCGCTCGCTCCGGTGCTACGCTCGGCGCCTCCCCGGAGGCCCCATGGACTCGCACCAGCTCGAAGCGTTCGCCCTGGCAAAGGATCGCGCCAAGGCTCTCGAACAGTTCATCCCCGGCACGGAAGAGCACTACTTCCACGCCTGCCTCTTCCACGAGCAGAAGGGCGACTTCAAGGAAGTCGATGCGCTGCTGACGGCGTGGAACAAGCGCTACGGCGAGACGTCGCTCTTCCAGGAGATCCGCAACCGGCGGACGCTCCTCGCGTACGACAAGGAACCGAAGGAGACGCTCGAGTATCTGCGCTACCACCTCGGGCTCTCGTTCGATCACGAGCGCGTCGTCGAGGGCAGCCAGGACAAATACCCGACCAAACTCGACCAGAAGTTGGTGAGCCGCGCCGAGGTGAAGCGCATCGGGATGGACTACAGCAACGCCGCCGACCTCGCGGGCTTCACCGACGCGGCGCTCGAGTGGCTGGTCGAGGATCCTCTCGACGGACAGCGGCTGCGCAACGTTCTTTCGCGTCTGCACCGCCCGGACCACGCGAAGCTCACCGAGATCGTCGCCACCGAGCTGAAAGACAAACAGTCGAGCGGCTTCGGTTCGATCCCGATCCACAACCTGATGCTGCAGGAGCAGCTCGACAAGCTCCTCAAGCTGGTTCCCGACCTGATCCACGTCGACGCCTTCGTCTTCGCGAACCTCGTGAAGCTGCAGCCGGGTCCCGATGTGGATTGGCAGAACGATCCGGCCGATCGGGAAGCGTTCCTCACGCGGCTGTGGGATTTCGTGAAGGGCCTCGCGGTGAAGTTCAACCCGCTCAAGGCGCACGTCCTCTATCACCGCCTGGACCACGATCGGCGGATGGGCGTGCTCGACGCGGCGCGGTTTCGCGAATACGTGAAGCTGCCGCGACAGGTTTCCTACGCGAGCAACGATTATCTGAAGACGTTCACGCACGACGAGCGCCCTTTCGGCATGGGCACCGACTTCCGGAAGGCGACGCTGCACGCGGCGGTTGGCGACGACGAAGAGCTCGTTCGCGATTACCTCTCGCGCATCTTCGTCGACGCGAAGGACATCAAGCCGTTCGACACGTGGATCAAGGACACCTTCCTCAAGGAGATCTTCGCGACCACGAAGATGCTCGCCGGCACGGGCGACATGGAGCAGTGGTTCTCCATGATCAACGACCCCGCGTTCTGCCAGCGGCTGAAGGAGCGCGTGGAGATCGGCTTCGCGCGCACCAACCCGGGATGGTTCCGCGCGAACGATGCCGTGTCGCTTGCCGTGGACGTGAAAAACGTCGCGACCCTCTCGGTGAAGGTTTTCGAGATCAACGCGCTCAACTACTTCCTCGCGAACCATCGCGACGTCGACACCAGCATCGACCTCGACGGCCTCGTGGCGAGTGACGAGCAGACCCACAAATACGACGAGGCGCCGCTGCGCCGCGTGCGCCGCAACTTCACGTTCCCCACGCTCACGGCGCCCGGCGTCTACATCGTCGAGATCATCGGCGGCGGCATCAGCTCGCGCGCGCTCGTCCGCAAGGGGCGGCTGCGTTTTGTCGAGCGCGTCGGCTCCGCGGGCCACGTCTTCACGGTGCTCGACGAGGATCGCAAGCCCGTCGACGGCGCGTCGATCTGGCTGGGCGGCCGGGAGTTCACGCAGCCCGATAAGGACGGGGCGATGAACATCCCGTTCAGCACGCGGCCGGTGCGCCAGACCATCCTGCTGCGCCACGGGAACCTCACGACGCTTGAGCAGTTCGACCACCAGGGAGAGTCCTACCAGCTCATTGCGGGCATGTACTGCGACCGCGAGAGCCTCGTGAAGAAGAAGGAGGCGCACCTCGTGGTGCGCCCTTCCCTCCGCGTGAACGGGATTCCCGCGAGCCTCGAGCTCCTCGAGGAAGTGACGCTCACGCTCTCGTCGACCGATCGTGACGGCGTCGGCTCGAGCCAGGAGGTCACCGGCTTCGCGCTCTACCCCGACAAGGAATCGACGCACCTCTTCCAGGTGCCGGAGAACCTCGCCTCGATCTCGTTCACGCTTCGCGCGAAGGTCCAGAACCTGTCGACGAGCCAGAAGGTCGAGCTCTCGGACGGCACCGGGTACACGCTCAACGGCATCGACGCCGACACGGGGATCGAGGACATCCACCTCGCGCGGACGGTCGACGGCTACGTCCTCCATCACCTCGGGAAGTCCGGCGAGCCGAAGAGCGGGACCGCGCTCACCGTGCGCATCCAGCATCGCGACATCACCAGCTCGCTCGACTTCACCCTGCAGACGGACGCGAACGGCCGGGTCGAGCTCGGACATCTCCGCGACGTCCTCAGCATCCACGTCTCGGCGCCGTCGGGTGTCTCGGAAGGCTGGACGCTTCCGCGCGATCGCTTCCGCAACAACGGCACGATTCACGTGAAGGCGAACGAGCCCTTCCGTGTGCCGCTCATGGAGGTCGCGCCGCTCGGCGGCGTGAAAGTGCCCGACGAACACGGGAAGGACGCGAAGCCGGAGACGGCCGTCGAGCGCAAGGATGCATCGCTCCTCGACGTGGTCGGCGGAACCTACGTGCAGGATCACTTCAAAGCGCTGAGCCGCAAGGACGGTTACCTGGAGATCGCGGGGCTGCCGGCCGGCGACTACGACCTCCTGCTCAAGCGCGATCTCACCCCGTTCCGCATCCGCGTCGCGCCCGGTGAGGATCGCGGAAGCTGGGTCGCCGGTGCGAAGCGCCACCTCGAGCGGCGCAACGCGAAGCCGCCACAAATCTCGTCCATCACGCCGCACGAGAAGGACATCGAGATCACCGTCGGCAACGTGAACGATCAGCTGCGCGTGCACGTGTTCGGAACGCGGTTTGTTCCGGCGTACTCGGCGTACGACCAGCTCGGCCGCGCCGGCGTTCCCGGCGTGCGCGCGCTCGAGCTGTGGAAGAGCCCGTCGCACTACGTCTCCGGCCGCGACATCGGCGACGAGTACCGCTACATCCTCGAGCGGAAACACGCGACGAAGTTCGCGGGCAACCTGCTGACTCGTCCGGGCCTGCTTCTGAATCCGTGGGCCGTGCGCAGCACGGAAACCGCGACGCAGGAGGCGGCCGCCGGCGGCGCGTACGCCGCGTCGCCTGCACCCGCGATGGCCGCGCCGATGCGTGCGTCCGCGCCGGCACCGGAGCCGGAGGGCGCGCCGGGCACATTCGCGAACCTCGACTTCCTCGCGAACGCGACCGCGATCCTCGTGAACCTGAAGCCCGACGCGAAGGGCGTCGTCCGCGTTCCGCGGGCGGCCATCGCCCATGCGAGCTCGTTGCGCATCGTCGTCGCGGACACGCAGAACACGGTCTGCCGCGACTTCCTGCTGCCCGAGGTGAAGACGGCGCACGAGGACCTCCGCCTGCGTCTCGCGCTCGACGCGACGAAACACTACAGCGAGAAGAAACAGATCACCGTGCTCGCCGCAGGGCAGACGCTCGAGATCTCCGACATCACCACGTCGAAGACCGAGGTCTACGCGACCCTCGGCCGCGTTCACCGCTTGCTCTCGACACTCTCGGGCAACGCCACGCTGAACACGTTCTCGTTCGTGCTTCGGTGGCCGTCGCTCCCCGACGCCGAGAAGCGCGCGAAATACAGCGAATACGCCTGCCACGAGCTCAGCTTCTTCCTCTCGCGGAAGGACCCGGAGTTCTTCAAGAGCGTGATTCAGCCGTATCTCCGCAACAAGAAGGACAAGACGTTCCTCGACCGCTACCTGCTCGACGAGGACCTCTCGATGTTCCGGCGCCCCTGGGCGTTCGGGCGCCTGAACATCGTGGAGCGCATCCTGCTGAGCCAGCGCATCGACGAGGAAGGCGATCCGATCACGCGGCACGCCGGCGACCTGAACGATCTCCTCGCGAAGGACATCGAGCGGGCGAACCATTTGTTCGGCTCCGCGATCCAGGGCAGCGCGCTCGAAGCCGGAGATGCGCTCGGGATCCAGGCACAGCGGATGGCGTCCGAGAAGACCCTGCTCGCCGGCATGGCATCGCTGGATTCCGTGATGGAGATGGAGCGCTCGATGGCGCCGGGAGCCGGTGCCGCGCGTTCGGCGTCTGCCGGACCGGCGTCGGCGAAGCCTTCGATGCGGCGCGAGAGCGCGAAAATGAAGAAGAAGGCGGATCGCCCCCGAGATTCCGACGACGACATGGAGATGGACGAGCCGATGGAGGAGTCGGCAAAGGAGTCCGAGAGCTTCAACGGGAGCGGGGGCGACGACATCGTCGAGGGCGAGAGCGATCGCCGGTCGCGCGGACAGACTCGGCAGTTCTACCAGAAGCTCGACAAGACTCAGGAGTGGGCCGAGAACAACTACTGGCACCTGCCGATCGAGAGCCAGGGCCCAGAGTTGGTGACCATCAACCCGTTCTGGCGCGACTACGCGAAACATCGCGGCAAGGGACCGTTCCTGTCCTCGAACGTCGCGTATGCATCGCGCACCTTCACCGAGATGATGCTGGCGCTCGCGGTGCTCGACCTCCCCTTCGACTCCGAGAAGCCCGCGGTCGCGTTCGACGGTGCGCGTATGAAGCTCACCGGCAAGACGGTTTCGATCGCGTGGCACAAGGAGATCAAGCCCGTCGAGCCCGCGACCGAGAAGGTGCCGATCCTCGTCAGCCAGAACTACTTCCGTGACGACGACCGCACGCGCTACGAAAACGACGAGGAGGTCGACAAATACGTCACCGGCGAGTTCCTCGTGAACGTCGTCTACACGTGCCAGGTGGTGCTCACGAATCCCACGTCGACGAGCCAGAAACTCGACGTGCTGCTCCAGATCCCGACGGGATCGATTCCGGTTCGGAACGGCTTCATCACGGACGGCAAACACCTCGACCTTTCGTCGTACGCGACCGAGTCGATCGAATACTCGTTCTACTTCCCGGCGCCGGGAACGTTCCCGCACTTCCCGGTACACGTCGCGAAGAACGAGGGGCTGATCGCGTTCGCCGAGCCGGTGAAGCTGAACGTGGTCCGCGAGCTGAGCACCGTCGACAAGACGTCGTGGGCGTGGCTCTCGCAGAACGGCGACGAGAAGGACGTCCTGGACTGGATGGAGAAGAACAACGTCGACCGCCTCGCGGCGAGCGACAACAACGGCGAGGTCGGGCTCGAGCTGATCGCGTGGCGCATGCGCGAGAAGGGCTTCTACGAGAAGTGCATCGCCCTCCTCACGAAGCGGCACATCTGGAACGCGACGCTTTGGGCGTACAGCGTCCATCACAAGGACCCGAAAAACGTCCACGAGCTGCTGCTCCACCACGACTCGTTCCTCGACCGGTGCGGACCGTGGCTCGACAGTCCGCTCGTGCGGATCGACGCGGTTGCGCGGTGGCGCTACCAGCACCTGGAGTACGCGCCGCTGGTAAACGCCCGCACGCAGAAGCTCGGCGCGCGCCGGACGATCCTCAACGACCGGCTCTCGCAGCAGTACACCGCGCTCATGAGCGCGCTGCGCTATCGCGCGACGCTCTCCGACGACGACTGGCTGGCCGTCACCTACTACCTCTTCGTTCAAGATCGCGTGGAGGACGCGCTCGCCGCGTTCGATCGAGTGGACCCGAAGAAGGTCCACACGTCGCTGCAACACGACTACCTGAAGGTCTACGCCGAGTTCTTCCGCGAGAAGGCTGTCGAAGCGAAAGAGATCGCGTCGCGCCACAAAGATCATCCGGTGGATCGCTGGCGCAACCTCTTCCGGAACGCGCTCGCGCAGATCGAGGAGATCTCGGGCTCCGGAGCGCAGGTGGTGGACGACAAGGACCGCGAGCAGCGCCAGGCGAACCTCGCGTCGACGGAGCCGGACTTCGACTTCACCGTCGAGAAGCGCGCCGTCACCATCCACGCGCAGAACCTCACCGCGGTGAGGGTGAACTACTACCAGATGGACATCGAGCTCCTGTTCTCGCGGCAGCCTTTCGTCCAGCAGCAGTCGGAGCAGTTCTCGTTCATCAAGCCCAACCGCAGCGACGACGTGCAGATCCCCGCGGGCAAGACCCAGGGTATGAACGCGGTGACGTTCGACCTGCCACAGGAGTACCTCGGCTCGAACGTGATCGTGGAAGTGGTGGCGCAGGGCAAGCGAAAGTCGCAGGCCTACTACGCGCATTCGCTCGCGCTGCAGGTCGTCGAGAGCTATGGCCAGGTTCGCGTCTCGCAACAGGAGGCGAACAAGCCGCTCCCGAAGACCTACGTGAAGGTCTACAGCCGGATGAAAGGCGGCGACGTGAAGTTCTACAAGGACGGCTACACCGACCTGCGCGGCCTTTTCGACTACACCTCGCTCAACACGAACGAGCTCGACTACGTGGATCGGTTCTCGCTGCTGATCCTCAACGCGCAGCACGGCTCCGTGATTCGCGAGGCATCGCCGCCGAAGCGCTGAGAAATTTCCGCGGAGCCGCGCAGCGTGCGGCTCCGCACGATCCACGCACGCCTCGCGCACGTCGGGAATGGTACGGACGTAGGCTCTCCTCAGGTATGAACCTTACGAGAGAAACGTAGGCTCTCCTCGGTCGCGTCCCTACGATGAACGGGTGGAGAAGAAGGCATCCGTTCACGCCCGGTGCCTCGTGGTCGACGACGACGACTGGTCGCGTCAGTACCTCGTCGACGTGCTTCATCGGTTCGGGATTGCCGCCGAGGTCGCGCGGGACGGCCTCGAAGCGGCGGCACTGCTCGACGACAACGCGTACGACATCGTTTTCCTCGACCTCGACCTTCCGAAGCTGCCGGGCGAAGCGGTCCTCGAGAGTCTGGTCTCCAATCGCCGCCGGCCAGGAATGATCGTGGTGATGAGCGGGAGCGTCGAGCGCCTCGAGCGCATCGAGCTCGGCGACTGGGGGCGCCTCGGACTCTCTGCCGCGCTTCCGAAGCCGCTCGCCGTCGCGACCGTGCGCGCTGCCGTCGAGGGCGCGGTCGAGCTGTCGCCGCCGATGCGTGCCGCGTGGTCGACCGGTGTCGGGCCCGGCACCGTCGTGATGCTCGGCGGCGGATTGTGGGTGGAAGCACTTTCGCGCGTCGTCACGCGCGGCGGCGGCATGCTCGTCACCTGTTCGTCCGAAGGTGAGGCGCTCGAGCGGATCCACGAGCGCCGGCCGCCGGTGATCGTCATCGGTCCTCCGTGTACCGGCGAGCAGATGATGAAATTTTTCGTGAACGTCAAAGCGTCGAACCCCCGATCGACGGTCTTTGCGGCGCTCAGCAGCGGCGAGCTGGAGCTTCGCCGTGATCTGGTGGGGATGGGCGTCGCGCGCGCCTTCGCCGTGCCCTCGGGGCTCGGTGAGCTCGCTGTCTCGATCGTGACGGCGGCAACGCTCAACACCCGGAACCACCCTCGCGTCCCCGTGAACGCGGGCGCGACGGTCTTCACCGGCAGCCTCCAGGTTTCTGGAGTCACGCGTGACGTGTCGGAAGGCGGCGTCTGCCTGCACGGCATCCGGGAACGGATTCCGCGAGGACCGGCGCGCGTCGAGTTCGCGCTGCCCGACACGCCGGGGCGTGTTCGCGCCGAGTCGCACATCATCTGGGTCGCCGGATCCGACGGCGAGTATCGCGCGGGTGTCCGCTTCGAGAACGTGTCTGACGGCGATCGTGGCCGCATCCGGCAGTTCGTCCAGTCGCAGCTGGGCTGAGCCCTACTCTTCCCAGGCCGAGAGCCACGCGCCCGTGCGCTCCGCCGCTTCGACGAACGCGCGATAGTACGGATGATCGCCGAGCGTCGCGCCGTCGCCGACGACGAGAAGGAATCTCTTCGCGCGCGTGAGCGCCACGTTCATGCGGCGCGTGTCGGCGAGGAAGCCGATCGCGGATTCGTCGTTGCTGCGAACGAGGTCCACGAGGATCGCTTCCTTCTCGCGGCCCTGGAAACCGTCGACGGTGCCGATCTCGAGTCCGAGCGCGACTTCCGCCGCGAGCGATTGGCGTAGCAACCGCGCCTGCGCTTCGTAGGGCGTGATGATCGCGAGATCGGCGGCCGGTAGCCCGCGCGCGAGGACGCGCCGGGCTTCCGCCGCGACGCGCTCGGCCTGGTCCGGGTTGCGCGTGCTCGGATCGTCCGCGCCGCGCTCCTCCGTCCAGCCCCGACCGGATGTGTCGAGGAAGTGCCACGGGCCCGGACGGCCGGGATCGGACGCAACGGCGGCGACGCCCGCGAGGTCTTCCAATCGGTGCGCCGCGACGGACTCGTGCGCGACGAGCTTCCCCTCGTAGGACATCGCGCTGGGGAACGCCATGATCGCCGCGTGCATGCGGTGCTGCACCACGAGCATGCGCCGCGTCTCCGGCCGCGCCGCCGCGAGGCGCTCGAAGAGCGTGACCGCGAGCCCGTCGCGCGCCGCATGCGGGTCGATGACGGTCGGCGGAAGCTGGCACGGATCGCCGGCGAGCACGGCGCGGCTGCCACGCGCGAGTGCGACGAGCGCGATCGGGTCCGGCGCCTGAGTCGCCTCGTCGAGCACGACCAGATCGAACCGCGCATCGCCGAGGATCGCGGAGTCCGCGCCCGCGGCCGTCGCGCAGATGACGTCGGCGCGCGCGAGGATCGCCTCCTGCGCGCCCGCCATGTGCAGCCGCGCATCGCGGTGGAGATTGTTCGCTTCGCGCACCGCGTCGCGCATCTCGAAGTGGCGGATCTGTCCGCGATCGAGCCGCATGCGCGCGCGGCGCTTGATGTCGATCGCCTCCGTGTGCCACTGGCGCGCGAGATCGTAGGCGCCCGATTCTTCCAGCAGTGCGTCGAGCGTGCGCGCCTCCATCGCCGGCGACACGCGCGCCGGGTGCCCGATGCGGACGACGGGGAGCCCGGCTTCCACGAGCTGCGCCGACAGATGGTCGACGGCGGCGTTGCTCGCGGCCGCGACGAGGACGCGCTCCCCGCGCGCGACCGACTGGCGCACGACTTCGACGAGCGTGCGCGTCTTCCCCGTGCCGGGCGGACCGTGGATGAGCGCAACCTCGCGCGCCGCGAGCGCGTGCGCGACGGCTTCGCGCTGCGGCTCGTTGAGGCGGACGTCGCGAAACTCGATCGCCTTCCGCTCGCCGAAACCCGGCGGCGTCGTCCCGAGGATCGCTTCGCGCAGCCGCGCCTCGTCGGAGCCGGCCTTCGCGTCGCGGAACCGCACGATCGCCGAGTCGCCGCGATCGAACGTGACCTCCGGGTCGTCGCGATCGAGGTTTACGGGGCCCAGGTCGAGGGCGTCCGCGTGATCGGCGTCCACGACCACGCCGAGCCGTCCGTCGCGGCGCTTGGTGACGATGCCGAGGACCGTGTCCGGGCCGTCGGGCTTCTCGCGCCATAGGCGCACGGGATCGCCCGAGCCCGCCCGCAAGAGATCGAGCTCGCCCGCGCGCCTCGGCACGAGCCACGCAAGGAGCCGGCCGCCGGGCGCCGCGTCGGTGTCGGCGACCGCGAGGTCCCGCGCCGCGACCCCGCGCTGGACGCGCTCGGCGAGGGGCAGCTCCCGCCGGTCACGGGCGGTCCGCTCCCGCGCCGCGACCCGCTCGCGCTTCCAGAGCGCCGCGAGCGTATCGAGCCGGGCACGTGCCACATCGTCCACGCCGCCAATCTATCCCGGTTTTCGTCGATACTCGCGTCATGGCGCAGGTGGTCTTCCTTCGAGGCGTGAACGTCGGGCGCACGCGTCGCCTCGGCGCAAAGGAGTTCGCCGACAAGCTCGGACTCGTGAACATCGGCGCCGCGGGCACGTTCGTGTCGACCGCCGACGAATCGGCTTCCGAGCTCGAGAAGCGGATCCGCGCCGCGCTCCCGTTCGAGACGGACGTGATGGTTCGCCCGGGCGACGAGATCCTCGCGCTCGCCGCGTCGCCGATCGGGCGCCGCACACCCGGAGAGGGGATCGAGCGCTTCGTGACCGTGCTCGGGGCGACGCCGTCGAAGCGCCCGCGCCTGCCGATCAACCAGCCCACGGAGAAGTGGCTCGTAAGCGCGGTGCAGGTCGACGGCCGTCTCGCGACCTGTCTCCGGCGCATCGAGGCGCACGGCAAGGGCTACTACCCGAACGAGCTGATCGAAAAGGCGTATGGCGTCGCGGCGACGACGCGCGGCTGGCCGACCATCGCGGCGATCTGCCGCGTGCTCGAGGCGGCCTCGCCGTCTCTCAAGGCGAAACCGAAGGCGAAGGCGAAGCCGGCGAAAGCGGCGCGTCGATCGCGCGCCTAGCGCCGTCGATGACGTCGATGACCGGCCCCGCGAACCACGCGGGCGCGGGGAGCGTCTCCTCCCAGCGTGCACCCGGCTCGAAGACGAGAACGCAGTCCCACGAGAC
>Ga0163152_10003172_pt1 | contig 21738 bp, 23 predicted proteins | sample OliLakLV19MP8IB2_FD_148635 | JGI IMG/M metagenome (GOLD analysis project Ga0163152, IMG submission 148635) | Freshwater microbial mat bacterial communities from Lake Vanda, McMurdo Dry Valleys, Antarctica - Oligotrophic Lake LV.19.MP8.IB-2 | ecosystem: Environmental > Aquatic > Freshwater >...
CCGCCGAACCATCCGGATGTGCAGACGTTCATCATTGCCCCGCTCGCCTCTCCCACGCACGTCCATGGCTGGATCTGCCTCGTCGGCAATGACGACGTGGTGTTTGATACGGAGACCGAGCAACAACTCCTCGCGCTGGCGGGCCACGTCGGCCGCATTTTTGAACTCGAGCATGAGATCGCTGAGCGGCTGATCGCAGAAGCGGCGCTTCGCGAGAGCGAACAGCTCAATCGCAATCTCCTGGAGCACCTGCCTCATCGCATTGTGATCAATGACAGACAGTCGGTGGTGCGGTTCTGCAATGCCAACTACGCCAGGGAGCTCGGGTGTCCCATTGAGGAGGTCGTCGGGAGAGATGCGTTTCGTTTCCATGCGCCGGAATTGGCTGCGGCCTATCACCTCGACGATCAGGAAGTCATGGCGAGCGGCATCACCAAGAACATTGAAGAACCGTACGACGCCGGCGGCGTGAAGCGATGGGTCCACACCGTGAAGGTGCCGTACCGCGATGCACGCGGGGAGATCACGGGTGTGCTGGTGGTGGTCGAAGACATCACGGCGGAGCGGGATCGCGAGTTGCAGTATCAACAAGCCGAAAAAATGGAGGCCGTCGGCCGGCTCGCCGGCGGGGTGGCGCACGACTTCAACAATCTGCTCACCGCAATTCTCGGCTACTGCGAACTGCTCGCAGAGGACATGACGGAGCAGGATCCTCATCGGACCGATGTCCTTGAAATCCAGACGGCGGGCCGGCGGGCCGCCGACCTCACGCGACAGTTACTCGCGTTCAGTCGCAAGGAGATCATCAAGCCCACGGTCCTGGATCTGAACAACGTGGTCACCGGCATGCGAGTCATGCTTGAGCGGCTGATCCGGGAGGACGTGAAGATCGTGGTGCGCGTGACGCCCGACATGCCACCCATCGAAGTGGATCGCGGCCAGCTCGAGCAAGTCGTGTTGAACCTCGCCCTGAATGCGCGCGATGCCATGCCGACCGGAGGAACGCTGACGATCGAGACCGCGTGCCTGGGACCACACGTCGCGCTCGTCGTCACTGATACCGGCGGTGGCATGTCGCCGGAGGTGCAGGCTCGAATTTTTGAGCCCTTCTTCACCACCAAACCCGTGGGCCACGGGACCGGCTTGGGGTTGGCCAGTGTCCAGGGTGTGGTGGCGCGCTGCGGCGGCCGTGTGGACGTGACCAGCGAGGCGGGCACGGGCACGACGTTCACCGTCTACTTTCCTCCGGCTGCGGCTCAGATGCCGTGTCCGCTGGAGCCGGTTGACGCAGAGCGTCACCTGACCGGCTCTGAGACCATTCTCGTGGTCGAGGATGCCGACGGCCTTCGCGCGCTCACCAGCCGGATGCTGAACCGACTGGGCTACACCGTGCTCACGGCCGCGACCGCCGATGACGCGATCCAGGTATGCCGCGAGCACCCGGAGATTGATGTTCTGCTCACCGATGTGGTGATGCCCAGCAGCAGCGGACCGGAACTCTCACGGCAACTGGTCGATCTCCAGCCGTCGCTGCGGGTGGTCTACATGTCGGGGTATACCGAGGACACAGTCGCCCGTCACGGCGTGCTGCTCCCCGGTATCGCCTTTCTGGCCAAGCCCTTCACGGCCGAAACGCTCGGCCGCACGATCCGCGGCGTGCTCGACTCCTCTCAGCCCCAGTCGTAGAAGCCGGACGCACTTCTTCGTTTCGAGCCCCGCGTTTGAACCGTCCGGGATCAGCTATTCGACTTCCACCGTCGCCGGGAACTTCCAGCCGCGTGTTTTCATCGACTGCAGGATCGCGGGAATCGGCGTATCGCCGGTGCCCCACGCGACGTTGGCCCCGCCGTGATCCTTGGACGTGCGGTCCTTGATGCGCACGCTCGACTCACACGCGCGATCACACGCGGTCATCGTGCCCTGCAGGTGCGTGTGATACGCGGCGTAGATCTTCTTCTTCACCGCACACTGTCCGATGCGCGTCCGGATCCGGAAAGTGCATACGGCCACGGAACAGGACCGTCGGGCTATTGCGTCTGCGCTGGATTTGCTTGGCGACGAGCAGAGGGTCCTGCTGCACCACGCCTACTTCAACGGACTGTCGCCGACCGAACTGGTTCGGCACTTCGGTCTGCCCCTGGGGACCGTCACAACGCGCATGCGGAAGGGACTGCACTTCCTGCAACAGCAGCTGCAGCGGGGGCACCTCAACCTCGGTCTCACGCCTTCGTCGCGGTCATCCGCACCCGCGCGTCGACTTGCGTCGGCCGCACTCGCGGGATGAGCCGGAACGACTTATAATCAGAGTCCGTGTCTACTCCAGCCTACGAACGCGTCCTCCTGAAAATTTCCGGCGAAGCCCTGATGGGCGATCAGCCCTTTGGTATTGATCCGGCGGTGGCCACACAAGTGGCGCGCGAGATTGGCGAAGTGGCCGCCATGGGCGTCCAGATCGGCGTCGTCATTGGCGGCGGCACTCTGTTCCGCGGACTGGCGGCCAGTGCCAAGGGCATGGACCGCGCGACGGCCGACTACATGGGGATGCTCGCGACCGTCATCAACTCGCTCGCCCTGCAGGACGCCCTCGAAAAACTCGGCGTGACCACCCGTGTGGCGGCCGCCATCGAAATGCGAGCCGTGGCCGAGCCGTTCATTCGGCGCCGGGCAATCCGTCACCTCGAAAAAGGCCGGGTCGTGGTCTTCGCGGCCGGCACGGGCAATCCGTACTTCACCACCGACACGGCCGCCGCGCTGCGCGCCATGGAAATGAAGTCCCAGGTCATCCTCAAGGCCACCAAGGTCGACGGGATCTACACCGCCGACCCCATGACGCATCCCGACGCCACGAAATACGACACGCTGACCTATCTGGAGGTGCTTGAACGGGGCCTCAAGGTCATGGACGCCACGGCCATTTCCCTCTGCATGGACAATAAACTGCCCATCATCGTGTTCAAACTGCGCGAGGCGGGCAATCTTCGACGGGTGATCATGGGGGAATCCGTCGGAACCACCGTACGTATCTGACCCTGCCCCCCAGGAAACTCACATGGACGTCACAGATCTCAAAAGCCTCTCGGTCGAAGTCAAGAAACGCATGGACATCACGCTCGACCATGTGCGCAAGGAACTGAGCGGCGTGCGCACGGGTCGCGCGTCGGTGACGATCCTCGATCCCGTGCAGGTCGAGGCCTACGGATCACTCATGCCGATGAACCAGGTCGCACAGCTCTCGATTCCAGAGCCGTCCCTGATCGTCGCGCAGCCGTTTGATCCCACGATGCTCACGGCGATTGAGCGGGCGATTCAAAAGAGCAACCTCGGCCTCAACCCTTCGTCGGACGGCAAGGTCATCCGGATTCCGCTGCCGACGCTCACTGAGGAGCGCCGCAAGGAAATGTCGAAGCTCGTCCACACGTACGCGGAGGCCGGCCGCAACGCCGTGCGCCAGGTCCGTCGTGATGCCAACGACAAACTGAAGAAACTCCTCAAGGACTCCGAGATTTCGGAAGACGACGAGCGGCGGGGCCTGGAAGACGTGCAGAAGATCACCGACCAGCACGTGGCGATCATCGACGAGATCCAGAAGAAAAAAGACGTCGAATTGCTTGGCAAATAGTCGTGTCGTATTTCACGCACCTTGAGTGTTCCGTTCCCTGTGGCGCGCCGCCTTACGACGCGCACGTCAGTCAGCATTTGTGTACCTGCGGCGCGCCCCTGCTGGCGCGGTACGACATGGAAGCGGCGACGGCGTGGTCGCGTGATTCACTCGTGGGCCGCGAGGCCACGATGTGGCGGTATCGCGAACTGATGCCGCTGTTTGACGGCGAGGCGCCGGTCTCACTCGGTGAAGGGTGGACGCCGCTGGCCCACGCGCCACGTCTGGGCAAGACGCTGGGACTCTCGCGACTCCTCGTGAAGGACGAGTCGCTCAATCCGACCAACTCGTTCAAGGCGCGTGGCCTCTCGGCCGCGGTGACACGTGCGCACCATCTCGGCGCGAAGGTGCTCTCGATTCCCACGGCGGGCAATGCGGGCAACGCGATGGCGGCCTACGCGGCCGCCGCAGGCATCATCGCCAAAGTCTTCATGCCCAAGGACGTCAAGACACCATTCATCCGCGAGTGCGAACTCTATGGCGCTGATGTCACGTTGGTCGATGGCCTCATCACCGACGCCGGCCGCATCGCGGCAGAAACCGGCACACCTCTGGGCTGGTACGACGTGTCCACGCTCAAGGAGCCGTATCGCATCGAAGGCAAAAAAACGATGGGGTATGAGCTGGCGGAGCAACTGAACTGGGTGTTGCCCGACTGGATTATTTATCCGACCGGTGGGGGTACCGGCATGGTCGGCATGTGGAAGGCCTTCGCCGAGATGAGTGCGCTGGGGTGGATTGATCCCCACAAGCGCCCGAAGATGGTGACCGTGCAGGCCGCCGGGTGTGCACCGATCATCAAGGCGTTTGACGAAGGCGCGGAACGGTCCGTGATGTGGCCCAACGCTCACACTGCGGCGGACGGCCTGCGTGTGCCCAAGGCCATCGGTGACTTTCTGGTGCTGCGTGCCGTGCGTGAAAGTGGTGGCGCGGCTGTGGCTGTCTCCGACGCCGACATGATCGCGTGTATGCGCGAGATGGGTCGCCTGGAAGGCATCAGCGCCGCACCCGAAGGCGGCGCCGCCCTGCACGCCATCAAGGTGCTCCAGTCACAAGGCCGCATCAAGGCGGACGAGACGGTCGTGCTCTTCAACACCGGCGGGGCATTGAAGTATCTGGATGTTCTTCAATGAGGCAATGGGGCAATGGGGCAATGCCTATGAACTCCTGGACCCCCTAAATGTCCATAGGCATCTTGTTCACCGGCGGGACCATCGCGATGCGCGTGGACCCGGTGTCGGGTGCGGCCTCACCCTCGATGTCGGCCGCAGACATCGTGGCCCAGGTGCCGACGCTGGGCCAGGTCGCCGACTTCGAGATCGAAGAGTTCTCCCGGCTGCCTGGTCCGCACGTCACCCCCGACCAGATGTGGCGGCTTGCCAATCGGGCGGCCGCGTGGCTTGAACGACCGGATATTGACGGGCTGGTCATCACCCACGGCACCGACACGATCGAGGAGACGGCCTTCCTGCTCGACCTGGTCCTGACATCCCCCAAACCTGTCGTGCTCGTCGGCGCGATGCGCACGGTGTCTGATCCCAGCTGGGACGGCCCGGCGAATCTGATCGCCGCCGTCCGTGTGGCGGCCACCGAAGCGGCGCGAGGTCTGGGCGTCCTTGTCGTGATGGACGACCACGTCTTCCCCGCTCGCGAAGTTCGCAAGCTCCACACTGAATCGTCCGGCTCATTCTCCACACCGGAGTTCGGCCCTCTGGGCGTCGTCGATTCAGGGCGCGTGGTGCTTCGGCGCCGCACGGTCGCGCGTCCGATGTGGCAGGATCGGTCTGCTGAGCCGGGGATGCGCGTGCAGACACTTGATACACGCGTGGCCCTGATTCAGGCGTACACGGGCATGGACGACTTCCTGATCCGCGCGATCATGCATCACGACATTCGCGGTCTCGCCATTGTCGCGTTTGGTCGCGGCAACGTGCCCCCGGCCATTGTGCCGGTCATCGCTGATGCTGTCAGATCAGGACTGCTCGTGACGGTCTCATCCAGATCCATGGCCGGGCGGGTCGAAGCCCGATATGGCTACGATGGCGGTGGGCTGCAACTCAGGGACGCGGGCGCCGTGCTCGCCGGCGACCTCTCCGCCTCTCAAGCGCGCCTGCTCCAGATGGTCGCCCTCGGGCTCAATCCCGACGTGGCGCAAGCCGCTGACCTGATCCGACACTTCGCTGACTGCGATTAGCTGCTCAACCTGACTCCCCGCCTACACAGTCTCGATACTTCCGCGCACCACTCCACCCGTTCCAGCGGATGCGGGCATGGCCCCTGGTTTGCAGTAGTGAGGTGCAGACACGGTCCCGCAGATCCGCGAGGACCGCATGGAGGTTGATATGTCACGACTTATTCGCTCAACGCTGCTCGGCGCGGTCGCACTGACCGTGCTCGTGGGCGCGTCCACTTCGGCACAGGCGCAGACACCGGCAAAGTACACACTGAAAGATCGCATCGAGTTCCGGCTCGAAACCACTGACACCGTCAAGAAATACGATATCAAGGTTGCGGTCGACGACAAGGGCGTGGCCACGTTGTCTGGCGATGTCGCCACGGCCGCCCAGAAGGCGGCCGCCGGCACACTGGCCAACGTTGAGGGCATCACGCGAGTGGTGAACAACATCACGGTGGATCCGGACGAAGACAAGACCCTCGCGGAGCGCACCAAGAACGGCTTGAATAAAGCCGGCGAAAAGATCAGCGATGCGTGGATCACCACCAAGGTGAAGTGGTTCTTCGTTGGTGAAGACCTGCTCGCCGACAGCAACATCAACGCGGACACGGCCGACGGCGTGGTGACGCTCAAGGGCACCGTCAAGACCGACGCCGGCAAAAAGCGCGCGGTGGCGCTGACCTCAGGTGTGGACGGCGTGAAGCGCGTCGTCGATCAGATGACCATCGGAGGGTAGGATTGTGATCGGGTGATCGGTGCTTGGGTGATCTGAACATCACTCGATCGCCGATCACCCGATGATCTTCGTCTTGCTTGCCTTGACCCGGCGGCGATTGAGGAGCGGCCACAGCCACATCCACACCCCGCTGCCCCACAGGAACAAGAGCACGAGCGCCGAGGGGAACACAATCCACATCTTGTACGTATCGTTGACGATCGAACCGTCGTGCAGCGACTCAAGCCAGTCACTGCGGCGATAGGCCACCTGCATCACCCGGCCGTCGGTCGTGTCCACCTGGACTTCCCAGTCGTTGTGCAGGGTCGCCTTCGCGACACCACGATCCGGTCGCACATCGAGACGCTTCACATCTGCCCAGCTGCTGACGTTCACCTCGGAGTGGACGTGTGTTTTGAGCGCAGTCAGAATGTCCGACAGCTCAATGATCGGGGCTTTTTCGCGTCCGCGATGCTCCACCGGCTGCACCCACGACCAGGTTTTCTTGAGCTGGAGCACGAGGCCGCTGCCGATGACGATGAGCAGGGGGATCGCGATGATCGCGCTGCCCCAGTAGTGGAGCTTCCTGTTCAACACGTTGCCGGACATGGAGTTAACCCGGCGATCGTAGGCGTCCATACGCCTGTACTACCAGCACTAGTCGCCGAAGCAGATGCCGACGTGTCTCGCGGCTCGCACGATGTCGGAGTTTGGCGGGACAGTGCGGGTCTTGCCCACGATGTCCTCGATGGGCACTGGGACCACGTCGGGTGGATGCAGCGCGGTCATGACACCAAACGTGCCCTGCTGCATGAGCTCAAACGCAAACGTGCCGAAGCGGGTGGCGAGCATCCGATCGTAGGCCGTCGGTGACCCTCCGCGCTGCAGGTGGCCCAGCACCACGTGCCGACATTCCTTGCCAGTCAGAGGCTCAAGCTGGCGCGCGATCTGTTCTCCAATGCCGCCGAGCCGTTCCATCTTCTCCACTGTCCCAGCCGCCTGAAGCACTCGCGAGCCCCCGATGGGCGTCGCGCCTTCCGCGGCCACCACAATGCTGAACCGGGCGCCCCAGCGGTCGCGCGCGCGGATATATTCGCCGACCTTGTCGAGGTCGTACGGCAGCTCCGGAATCAACACCACGTCCGCGCCGCCTGCGATACCGGAGTGCAGGGCGATCCAGCCAGCATACCGGCCCATCACTTCCACCACCATCACGCGATGATGTGCTTCGGCCGTGGAGTGCAACCGATCAATCGCATCGGTCGCAAATTCGACCGCGGTCTCAAAGCCAAACGTCATCGTGGTGCCGACAATGTCGTTGTCGATCGTCTTGGGGACGCCCACCATCGGCACGCCGCGTTTGTGGAGCTCGTACGCGATGCCGAGTGTGCCGTCCCCGCCGATGACGACGAGACCGTCCAGGCCGAGTTTGTGGAAATTTTCGACGCAGCGGTCGGAGTAGTCCACCGGGCCACTCTCGGTGCTGATGGGATAGGCGAACGGGTTGCCACGGTTGGTTGTGCCCAGGACCGTGCCGCCAAAGCGGAGGATGCCGGTGACATCGCGGGTGGTCAAGATCCGCGACCGTTCCGGAAAAATCAAGCCGTCAAAACTGTCTTCGAGACCGAGGCATTCCACCCCGGCATTGGCCGCCGACTTCACAACCGCGCGGATGACCGCATTCAACCCCGGGGCATCACCACCACCGGTGAGCACACCAATACGCTTCAATGCCATATGAGGACAAGTGTACCGCCCGCCTTCGCGGCGCTTGCGCGCCGGCGGGAAAAATTGTGTGTAGCGGGCAAGATTTCGATTGAAATTGTGAGCGACATTGTGGTGGACCGCGCGAGGATCGAACTCGCGACCTCTACGATGCGAACGTAGCGCTCTCCCAGCTGAGCTAGCGGCCCCTGCTATTTGGGTTCACCGCAGGTGCGGCGAACCCAAATAGTAGCATTATTCGCGGGCCGCTTGCCGCTCCAATTCGTCGATCAAACCGCGCAGGGCCATCACGGCGCTCGCATGCGCCCCGACGACACGGTGGTAGGTCTCGAGGTCGAGGCCTTTGAGCGGCGTCTCGGCCGCAACGGCCTGGACGGCTGGGGCCATGGCCTGCAGTTCTGCGGCGGAATCGATCACTCCCAGCCAGGCATTCTTGAGCGCCAGCAGCGCATTGGCTTCGTCACGCGACATTTACACTCTCCGGCTTTGGAGTATACCCGGGTGTAACATGACCGTATGCGCCTCCCAGCTCCGTCCGGAGTCGTCACCGCAGCGGTGGCGCTGTGCCTGCTGGCCACCTCGGCCTTGCCCCTGCACGGACAGGCCCAGGTTCCGGCGCCGGCCGAACTCGCGCGTGCCCTGCAGAAGCGCTACGCGGCCGTCCGGGACTTCCGCGCGGACTTCACCCAGACCGCCAGCGGCGGTGTGTTGACGATGGTGAAGTCGGAGCAGCGCGGCGAGGTCAAGATCAAGAAACCGGGTCGCATGCGGTGGACCTACGGACCACCCGACCGTCAGGTGACCGTGGCCGACGGCGCGCGGCTCTATTTCTACAACCCCGCCGATCGCACTGGCTACGAAAGTCCACTCCCCTCGGGCGACGACCTCTCGGCCCCGATTCTGTTTTTGACCGGGCGCGGCGACCTCGAGCGCGACTTCACGGCGACGATGCCCGTGACCCAGCCGACGGGTGAATGGCACCTGACGCTGACGCCACAAAAGAAGCAAGACGAGTTCGCGTCCCTCACCGTGATGGTGGACCGCACATCGCTGGCGTTCCGTGGCTTCGCGTGGACCGACCATCAGGGCGCCGCTCACTCGATGCGATTCACGAACCTGCGCGAAAACGTCGGCCTTCCCGACAGGGACTTCGTGTTCACGTTTCCACGCAATGCCTACGTGACACGATCCGGCGGAGGCCGGTAGTCAAATGCGCTCTGCTCTTGCCCTCCTGCTGATCTTCGCCGGCGCCTGTGCCACCACCAGCCCTCTGCGTCAGGCCCAGCGCGCTGAAGCGATCGACGACTACGACATGGCCGTCGCGCACTACACGCGCCTCGTGCGGGAACAACCGCAGAACACGGACGCGCGCCTTGGCCTGGACCGCGCCAGACTTCGCGCCTCGCAGCAACACCTGGGATACGGTCGCCGCCTCTTCTCGCAGGGCAAGTACGACGAAGCCGTCATCGAACTGCAGCTGGCGTCCGAACTGAACCCGTCCGATGCCATTGTCGAAGCCGACCTGCGCGCCGCACGTACGGCACAACGGACCCGACTAGGCAAGCCTGACGACCAGCCGACGACCCTCGAAAGTCTGCTGGCCAGAACGCGAAATTTGCCTCCTGCGGGCCTCGACCTTCCCGAGATCACGTTGCCTGGCTCGATTGAAACGGGGGCGCAGACCACCAGCCGCCAGCTTTATCTCCTGCTCGCACGACTGGGCGGACTCAGCGTCGTGTTCGACCCGACCTTTCGGGAATCACCCGCCGAGGTCACCCTGCGCGACAGGACACTTCGGCAGGGCCTCGATGCCGTCGCGGGTGTGAGCCAGACGTTCTACAAGATCACCGGTCCAAAGACGCTGACGATCATCCCTGACACCCCTGCCAAACGCCGCGAATACATCGACGAGCAGGTGCGCACGTTTTACGTGAGCAATCTCGACATGAAAGAGGTGGTGGACCTGCTTCGCGTCGCGGGCGATGTGCGCAAACTTCAGCCAACCAGCACCAACACGCTCACCGTGGTGGATACGCCAGAACGACTTGAGACGGTCGCAAAAATTCTCGCGGCGATCGACAAGGCGAGACCGGAAGTGGTCATCAGCGTCGAGATTCTCGAGATCGACCGCACCAATCTGCGCGAGTACGGCTTGCAGTTTGCGTCGGGGGAGTCTGCGGGCATTGACGGCGTGGCGGGTGTCAACAGTAACCAGACCCTCCAGAGCCTTCGGAGCCTCACGCAGGCGGATGTCCTGCTGTCTGGCGTGCCGGCCCTCTACTATCGACTGCTCAAGAGCGACGCGAACACCCGGACGCTCGCCAACCCACACATCCGCGTGATCGACAGCACGTCGGTGCAGGCGAACTTCGGCGAAGAAGTCGCGATCCCCACGCAGGAAATTGTGCCCCTCACCCAGGGCGCCAACAACCAGCAGCTGATCCGGAATGTGGCGTACAAGAAGGTCGGCGTGAACATCGACATCACGCCGCGTGTGCATGCCAACAACGACGTCACGCTGGCCGTGAAGGTCGAGTTGAGCAGTGTCTCGGGCACCGGCTTCGCGGGGTATCCGACATTCGGCAGTCGGCAGATCACCACGACACTCCGACTGCGCGACGGCGAAACCAACATCATGGCGGGCCTGATCCGCGACAACGAACGCACCGTCGCCAGCGGCATCCCGGGGTTTTCCGACCTGCCGATCATCGGCCGCCTCTTTGCCCGCAACAAACGCGAAACCCAGGAAACCGACATCGTCCTCACCCTGACGCCCCATATCGTACGGGTGCTGGACCTGACCGAAGAGGACCTGCGCCCCTTCCGCATCCCGCGCGACGGATCAGGCATGCTGCCGGTGGAGTTGACGCCGATCGCCCCGCCGCCGCCGCGCGATCCCGTCATCATCAAATAGAAAGCCACAGGGAAAAGGCCAAAGGCCACAGGTCCGGATCGCGCCTCCACCTTTTGCCTCTAGCCTGATATTGTCCGCTCACCTATGTCGCTCCTGATGGTGTTCCGTATCGCGCTGAAAGCGCTCGGCCGCAACAAGCTGCGTACGGCGCTGACCATGCTCGGCATGATCATCGGCGTCGGCGCGGTCATCACGATCGTGGCGCTGGGCAACGGTGCGCAGGCGGCGATTGAAGAGCAGATTCGTGGCGCCGGCACCAACATGATCACGATCTTCCCAGGCAACGTCACCACCGGGGGCGTGCGGATGGGTGAAGGCCAGTCGCCGCGCCTGGTTGCGGCGGACGCGGTCGCACTGCGCGCCGTGCCCGGCATCGCCTACGTGGTCGAAGCCGTCTGGTCGCGGCAGCAGATGGTGGCCGGCCCGCAGAACTGGAACGCGTCGATTGTCGGCACCAATGTCGACTTCACGATGGTGAAGTCGTGGCCGATGACATACGGGACGTTTTTCACCGAACAGGACGTCCAGAGCGCGGCCAAGGTGGTCGCGCTGGGCACCAACGTTGCCGAGATTCTGTTTGGCGCGGACGTGGACCCCACGGGCGAAATGGTGCGTGTGCGCAATCATGTCATGCGTGTCATCGGCGTGATGGCGCCCAAGGGCGCCTCGTCATCGGGTCAGAATCAGGATGACCAGGTGTTCATGCCGTACACGACCGTGCAGAAGAAGCTGAGCGGTCAGCAGTTCCTCGGCTACATCCTGGCGTCGGCGGCCTCCGCCGAAGGCATTGCGCAGACGGCGGAAGGCGTCAAGACGGCCCTGCGTATGAGCCATGACCTCGCGGCAGGGGAAGAGGACGACTTCCGGGTGCAGACGCAGGACGACATGGTGGCCATGCGGACCCAGACCACCAGCACCATGACCGCGTTGCTCAGCGGCATCGCCGCCGTCTCACTGCTGGTTGGCGGCATCGGCATCATGAACATCATGCTCGTGTCGGTCACTGAACGCACGCGCGAGATTGGTCTGCGCATGGCCATCGGTGCCCGCGGCACCGACGTGCTGAGTCAGTTCCTGGTGGAGGCCCTGGTCATTTCGCTCGCGGGTGGAGGACTGGGAATCGTCGCCGGCTTTGCGACGGCCGAGTTCATGAAGTGGTACAGCGCCTTGCCGGCCGTGATTCCCATGAACTCCATCGTGCTGTCCTTCGGCGTCGCCGCCGGAGTCGGGATCTTCTTCGGCTACTACCCCGCCAGGAAAGCGTCCGCGCTGGACCCGATCGAAGCGCTGCGCTTCGAATGATGCGGAAGGTCACAGGTCAGAGGCGAAAGGCGAAAGGTACGGACTGCTCCGCACATTTTCCCTTTCGCCTTCTCCCTTTGGCCTTCATTCCACCTTCTGTACGTCCGCGCCCAGTGCGGTCAGCCTGTTCACCAAATCCGCGTAGCCGCGCTCGACGGTTTCGATCTCAAGCACGCGACTCTCCCCTTCTGCGACCAGCGCCGCGGCGACAAGCGCCATCCCTGAACGGATGTCGCGACTGTCGAGCACACGTCCACGCAGACGTGACGGACCGGTCACGATGATGCGGTGGGAGTCGCACAGGAAGAGATCGGCGCCCATGGCGCTGAGCTGTTCGAGCGCAAAGAGGCGCAGTTCGTACATCCAGTCGTGCAGGAGCGTGCGACCTTCGGCCTGAGTGGCGAGTACGGTCACGAGCGACACGATGTCGGACGGGAACGCGGGCCAGAGGCCGGTCGTCACTCGCTTGGCGGCGCGCAGTTGTGAACGCCGCACAATAAACGCCGTGTCGTCGAGGTCAAACGACAACCCCATCTCGGCGAGCACGGCCGTCGTCGGCTCAAGGTCGATCGCATGGCATCCCGTGATCGTGAGCTCACTGCCCGTGACCGCGCCGACGACGCCCCAACTGGCGGCCTCGATGTAGTCGCCGCGAAGGGTGTGGGTGGCGCCCCGGAGCGTCTGTGTGCCGGTGATGCGAACCGTCGACGTGCCCGCCCCTTCGATCTCCGCGCCCATCGCGCTCAGAAACTGACACAACTCCTTGACGTGGGGTTCACAGGCGGCATGTCGAATCTCGGTCACACCATCCGCAGCGGCGGCCGCCATCAATGCGGTCTCGGTGCCGGTCACACTCGCTTCAAGCAGATACATGGACGCGCCCTTGAGGCCCTTGGGCGCCTCCAGGCGATGACCGGCGGCCCCTTCGGTGATCTGTGCGCCCAGGGCGCCCAGCGCCCGAAGATGCGTCGTGATGGTTCGCCGCGCCGGGAAGTCGCCTCCAGGCGGCGCCAGGCTTGCCCAGCCCACACGGGCGAGCAGCGACCCCATCAACATCACCGAGCCACGCAGGCGGCCCACCAGCGCCGGATCGGGGGCTGCTGACGAGATGTCTGCACACGTGACCCGAAGCGTGGACGTCCCTTCGCCCTCCACGGTCGCGCCGAGCGACCGCAGGAGCGACAACATCACCGCGACGTCGCGAATCTGCGGGACATTTCGTAACTCACACGTCTCCGGTGTGAGCACACACGCGGCCAACAGTGGCAGCGCCGCGTTTTTGTTGCCGTCCACGGCGATACGGCCAGACAGCCGACGCCCCCCGCGCACAATCAATGAGGCCATCAGAACTCCCCCAGGTACACGATCTCTTCTCTCAGCTGGACACCGAACTGGTCGAACACGTCCCGACGCGCCCGATCGATCAGCGCCCGGATGTCCGCTGCCGAGGCCGTCCGGTCGGCGACGATGAAGTTCGCGTGGATCGGCGACACCATCGCGCCCCCCAGCACCGCGCCCTTCAAGCCTGCCCGGTCCACAAGCGCACCCGCCGACCACGGAATCCCGTCGGGCACCACGTCGCGTCCAGGCAGCGGATTCTGAAACACACAGCCGGCGCTGGGCAGATGCAGCGGTTGCGTCCGTTTGCGATGCGCGAGTGACGCGCGCGCGACAGCCCTCAGGGCTTCGGGCTCGCCAGGGCCCGCCTTCATGTCCGCCCACACGACAATTTCGCGGGTATCGATCAGCCGGCTGGTGTCGTAGCCAAATCCCATCGCCGATGCCGGCTCTTCGCGCCACTCGCCCTGCGGCGTCACCAGCGCGACCGTCGTGACATGTTCGCTGATGTCGTGCCCCCCGTAGTGCGCGTTGCCATGAATGGCGCCACCCACGGTTCCAGGTGTGCCCGCCCAGGCCTCCAGGCCGGCCAGCCCGCGACCTACCATCCATCGCACAAGCCCGTTCATCGTGAGCCCCGCTTCCGCGCGAACGCGATCTGGTGAGGGCTGGCTGACACCGGTGAGCCGGAGGCGCAGCACGACGCCTCTGACGCCGCGATCGGAAATCAGGATATTGGATCCGCCGCCCAGCACGTGCACGGGCTGCCCCGCCGCTGGAGCGGCCTGCACGACCTGCCGCAACTCCTCGACAGACCGCACCTCCACCAGCCAGTCCGCCGGTCCACCGACACCAAACGTCGTCAACGGTGCCAACGGGGCGTTCGCGGTGACGCGCGTGTCTCCGACGATGGCGGCGAGCGTGTGCAACACGGCGATCAGTCCGCGAGGGCCTTCAGGAGTTTGTCGTGGATGCCGTCGAATCCACCGTTGGACATGATGAGCACAAGGTCACCCTCGCGGGCGCCCTCGGCGATCACGTTCACGATGGTCGCGACGTCGGGTAGATGACGGGCATTGCGCCCGCGCTGGTGCAGGCTGTTCACAATGGCCTCCACATCGAGCCGCTCATCGTCTGGCAACGACGCGCGGAAGACCGACGCGAGGATGATCTCGTCTGCGCCCGAATCCTGGAACGCACGCAGGAAGTCGTCCTGGAAGACCTTCCGGCATGAGGTCGCAGAGCGCGGCTCGAAGACCGCCCACACGCGGCGGTCTGGATGTGTGGTCTTGACGGCGCGAATGGTCTCGAAGATGGCCGTCGGGTGATGGGCGAAGTCGTCATACACGGACACGCCGCGCACCTCCCCGCGTTTTTCGAGCCGGCGCCTGACGCCCTGGAATTCGCGAAGGCCCTTGCGCAGCGTGTCCGGCGCGATGCCCACCGCGTGGCCCACGGCCAGGGCCGCCAGCGCATTGCGCACATTGTGCTGGCCGTAGAGCGGCACCTCGAAGTGCCCAAGCGGCTCACTGTCGTGTGTGAGCTCGAATCGTGTGTAGTCTCCTGCGGTCGCCAACTCACCCGCGCGCCAGTTGGCGTTTGGCGCAAGCCCAAACGTCTCGACCGGTGAACGCGCCACACCGATCAACCGACTGGCCTCGGGGCAGTCGGCGCCGAGGATCAGGCGGCCGTTCTGCGGGATGAGATTGACGAACCGCCTGAAGGCGGTTCGTAGCGACTCCATGTCCGGATAGATGTCCGCGTGGTCGTATTCGATGTTGCCGATCACGGCGATGTCGGGCAGGTACTTCAGGAACTTGGCGGTCTTGTCGAAAAAGGCGCTGTCGTATTCGTCGCCCTCGATCACGAAGTCGCGACCACTGCCGAGGCGATAACTGCCATCGAAGTTGTTCGCAATGCCGCCCACCAGCAGACTGGGGTCGGTGCCTGCCGACGTGAGCAGCCAGGCGGTGAGCGACGTCATGGTGGTCTTGCCGTGGGTGCCCGCGAGCACAATCGACCGACGATCCCACAAGAAGTGCTCACGAATCGCCTCGGGCAACGAGAGGTAGCGCACCTTGCGATCGAGCACCGCCTCAAGCTCGACGTTGCCGCGCGAGATGGCATTGCCGACGACCACCGTGTCGATGTCGCCGGTGATCTGCTCCGCGCGGTAACCGTCGAACACACGGACCTGCTCGCGCGCGAGGAAATCGCTCATCGGCGGATACACGCCGTGATCGGATCCCTGCACGTCGAAGCCGCGCTGCTTGAGCATCGCCGCCAATGTAGCCATCGCCGTGCCACACACGCCAATGAAGTGAACGCGTTTCATTGCCCTATTGCTCCAGATTCTTCAATGTCAACCATCGGCGTCGCGCCTGCAATCACCCGCGTGTGTACACCGAACGGCAAGGTCACAAGCGATGTCGTGGTATGGCCGGACGGAAACCCGAACAACACCGGTCCGCGGAAATCAGCCAGCGCATCGGCCACCACCGACCGCCCCGCGATTGTGCCATTGGGTTCATCACACGTTGGCAGCTGCCCGACGATCACCGCGGACGCTCGCTCAAACAGCCCCGCCTGCCTGGCGTGGACGAGCATACGGTCGAGGCGATAGGGCCGCTCACCGACCTCGTCGAGAAACAGTACATACCCTGCCGGAGGCGTGAAGGGCCACGGCGTGCCGAGCGATCCCAACAACTGACCAAGCGTACCGCCGAACAGCGGGCCGGCCGCCTCACCGGATTTCAGCGTCTCGACGCCGTCGGGCTGCAGCTCACCAACAGGCTCCGACGACAGGCTTCGCATGAACGACAGGACATCGTAGGCGTCCGGACCGGCGGACAATTTGCGGTCGAGCATCGGTCCGTGGACCGACGTGACGCCCACCTGGCATCCCAGCCAACTGTGAATGGTCGTCAAGTCGCTGTATCCGATGAACGCGACGGGCGCGCCCGCGAGGTCGTCGACGTTCAGCATCGGAAGGCACTGCACGCTGCCGTATCCACCGCGCACACCAATGATCGCGTCGATGGTCGGGTCGAGCCACGCTTCGCGGACTTGAGCCGCGCGTGACGCTGCCGTGCCGGCGACATACGACTGCTTCTCGAAGACACGTTCGTCGTACACCGGCGCAAAACCCAGCCGTTGCAGTTCCAGTACTCCGGCGTCAAACTCCGCGCGATCACACGGACTGGCGGGCGCGAGGATGCGAATCCGGCTTCCCGGACCAGCCGGCCGGACTTTGCGGAGACCAGCGCGTGTGCGTTCGGTCACAGGAAAGCTGCCATGCGGGCGGCTACGGCGTGGTGGGCGTCGCGACCAATCGGTGACAAGTCCGTCGACGTGGGCAGCATCAGATGCGCAAACGTTGTCTTCACGCGGTGTTGCCTGGCCATGGCGTCTTCCACACGTGTGAGCGGAAGCACGCCCTTCTCCACAGCGTGAATCACCGCTTCGAGCGCCTCCAACTGTTCATCCAGCGTGGAGTTGCACAGCAGCACCGCGTCACACCCCGCCTGGAGCGACGCGATCATCGCATCCGGCAGCGGCCACGTATCGGCGACCGCCTTCATCCCGAGATCGTCGCTGATGACGAGGCCGTCAAAGCCCAGCTGGCCCTTGAGCACATCGGTGACAACGATTTTCGACAGCGTTGCGGGAAGTTGATCATCAAGCGACGGCACCATCACGTGCGCCGTCATGATCGTCGCCAGTCCGTCGGCGATCGCCGCCCTGAATGGGGCGAACTCGATCGCCTGCAACCGATCCGGCGGATGTTCCACCAACGGCAACTCGAGGTGTGAATCCGTCGCCGTGTCGCCATGCCCTGGAAAGTGTTTGCCGCAGGCGACGATGCCGTTGGCGTGGAGGGCACGGACCATCGCGGCCCCCACCCGCGAGACGACCTCGGCCGTCTCACCGAACGCACGGTCCCCGATGATCGGATTTTTGGGGTTGGTGTGAATGTCCAGGACGGGCGTGTAGTCGAGATTGATCCCGACCGCGCGCAGTTCAGCGGCCAGGGCGACCGCAAACGTCTCGACCAACTGCGCGTCCCCGCTGCGACCAAGCGTCACCATGGGCGGCCACTCGGTGAAAGGTCTGCGCAAGCGGGCCACGCGCCCGCCTTCCTGGTCCACGCTGATCCAGAGCGGCCAGTCCTGCGCCAGGTCCGCCGATTCGCGCGAGAGGTCCGCCACCTGCGCCGGCTCCGCGATGTTGCGAGCAAAGTAGATGACGCCGCCGAGATCAAACTCGGCCGCCATACGTTTCAGATCTGCAGGGATGGCGTGTCCGGGAAACCCGACGATCGCCAACTGCCCCACGTGACGCCGGAGATCGCGAAGCGACATGCCGTCAGCATTATAAGCGCGCCCGTATAATACGCAGCGTGCGTATCACTGCTTCAGCGCCGACCCGGATCGATCTCGCGGGCGGCACCTTTGACATCTGGCCCCTCTACCTCTTCCACGACCGTGCGCAGACCATCAATGCCGCGCTCAGCCTTCGTGCGTCCTGCACCCTGCAGTCACGCGACGACGGGCGCGTCGTGCTGAAGTCGGAGGACACGGGCGACCTCGTGGACGCGGCATCGGTCGGCGACCTCGATTTGGACCACCTCCCGCTGGTGGCCCGACTGGTGCATCTTTTTCTGGACGGCGGCACCCGCGGCATCGAGGTCACCACACGATCGGATTCCCCTGTGGGTGCCGGCATCGCGGGTTCGTCGGCGATGAACGTGGCGCTCACGGGCGGCCTCGCCGCGTTTGCCGGGCGGACCATGCGTGATGACGAGTTGTTGACGATCGCGATGAACGTGGAGGCACAGGTCATCAAGGTGCCGACCGGCGCGCAGGACTATCGACCGGCGCTGTACGGCGGCGTGTCCGCAGTGGAGTTGCAGGCGACCGGCATCCGCCGCGTGGCCCTGCCCGTCTCGGCCGCCGACCTCTCGGCGCGGATCGTCGTCGCATACACGGGCGCCTCGCGCAACTCGGGCATCAACAACTGGGACGTGATGAAACGCCGCATCGACGGCGACCCGGCCGTGATCACCGCGTTCAACGGCATCCGTGACGCGGCGGTCGGCATGCGCGACGCGCTGTCCTCACACGACTGGGATGCGGCGGCGCGACATCTCGTGGCGGAGTGGGCCTGCCGGACCACCCTCGCGCCAGGCGTCACGACGCCGGACATCAATGCGCTGCTGGCGGCGGCCACGGCGGCCGGAGCCCTCGGGGGCAAAGTGTGTGGCGCCGGTGGCGGAGGCTGCCTCTTCTGCCTCGTGCCCCCCGACCGCAAGGCCGACGTCGCCGCCGCGCTCACCGCCGGCGGCGCGCGCGTCCTGGACTGCGCGATTGAAGCAACCGGTCTCAAGCTGGAGACACACAATGGCTGACACACTCGACGCAATTCGGAAGCTCTACTTCAACACGACGAAGCCCACGGTCCAGAAGGATCTGGATCAGGCGATTGATCTGTTCAAGACGTTGAAGAATGAGGACGACCGCGAGAAGGCGGCGGTGTTTATGGACGGGCTGTCGCAGATGCGGTCGGAGTGGGGCGTGCGGCCTGGGCCGGCGCCTGGAAAAACTCCGAAGCGGTCGCCGAAGAAATCGTCACGGTCCTGACGTCGCCCACGGCGCCCAGCGATCGCGCCGGTCTGCCATTCACCGTCCACGACACCACACCGGCATTGCCGACCTGCAGGACAATGTCGCGCGTCGCATTAAATCGCTGACGTTCACCGGCGGCAAACACCCGCGCCGGCACCACGGTGCCATCGGTCGTCACCTGCACCCAACAACTGGCGGATGTCGCCACTTCAATCCACAACGCGCTTTGTCTCTCGGCGGCGACGGACGGGCCCGCGGTCTCCGCCACCGCTGGGCCAGGCGTCGCCGGTGGCGGCACGGCCGGCGTCGTCACCACGGACTGCGGCGGCACCATGCTCGTCGTGGCTTGGGCGTCGGCACCGTTGGCCATTCGCCACCACATGACGGCGATGATGATCAGCAGGACGAGCACACCAACAGCGACGCGCAACCACAGCCCGGCACGACGTTGCCGTTCAAGAAACGCGCGGTCGTCGGCCGTGACTTCCGGATGCACTTCGTCGTCGCTGACCTGGCTGGCATGCACGCCAAGTTCCACCAGGAATTGTTGGGAAATTTCTTCGGGATCAAGACCGACTTCGATCGCGTAGGCACGGACAAACGCGCGGCTGAAGATGCCCCCTGGCAACTTCGACAGGTCCCCGCGCTCCAAGGCCTCAAGCGCCACGGTCGAAATTTTGGTCGACGTCGCAATTTGGCGAAGCGAGATGCCGCGGCTTTCCCGCGCCTGTTTTAGTTGGGCTCCGAATTCACTCATAAGGGACGTTCTGCTGACTATTGAAGTGCTAACTGTACACGTTTCCTGTGGCGGCCCGCAGCCGGGACACCGCCTCTGCCGGCCCCACCGCTCCGGGAGCACACCCGGGCGGCAGGAACAGGCTGATTGCCGCCACGCCGGCCGCACCGGCGGCGATCGCCAGCGGCGCCGTGTCCGGTGTTACGCCGCCAATCGCCACGACGGGCACGGGACTGGACGCAACCACCGCGCGCAGCGCCTCGACGCCGCGCGCGGGTTTGCCCGCACTGCCGAACACGGCCCCGAACACCACAACATCTACCCCGTCGACGACCTCAGAGGTCGTCACATGGTGGACAGAACGACCGATGATCCACTCTCGATCAAGCGCGCGCACCCGGGCGGCCGGCCACCCGTCGTCCCGCAAATGGACACCGTGCGCCCCACTGATGAGCGCCACATCGGCGCGGTCGTTCACCAACACACGGATGGGCATGTCGTGCGCGGCTGCCACCACCGCGCGCGTCAGGTCGCGAAGCGTGGAGGCCACCATGTCGCGCTCGCGAATCTGAATCACGTCGACCCCGGCGTCGATGGCGTCACTGAGCCAGCGGGTCGCGGCCGCCACCAGTGCGCGATCGGTCCGAGCCCCAGGACACGCGCGGCGGCACTCGGTGACGAGAGTAAGCGTCAATGACAAGAGCACGAGGTGTTACAGGGAGACACGGAGACACGGAGTTTTTTTGTAAAAACCTTCATTTAGACGCAGGGCCGTCACTGCCCGGCGCCGCCCAGCGCCCCATCACGGCGGACACCAAGTCACGCAGCCCGGCCCATGCGGTCACGAGCCCGACACCGGTCACCGCCCCGCGGGCGTACAGGTTCTCCATGATCACGTCGAGCCACGGCCACAGGTCGCCGAAATAGTTGCGTTCCCAGAGCTGGGTCCATGGCGCCAGGACGAGCAGGAGCCCGGCCTCAAGCAGGTACGCGGCGATGAGGAGTCGACTGAAAAAATGAATGGGGGGCTCCGGCGCTCAGTCTGCGATGGTATCAGAGAGATCAAACAGGGTCGGTGGTCGAAATGTGCGGCGATGGGCCGGCGAGTAGCCGTAGCGCGCGACCGCCGCCAAATGTTCAGCGGTGGCGTATCCCTTGTGACGTTCAAACCCGTATCGAGGGTCGGCGTGGTGCAGGTCCAACATCATGGCGTCTCTGGCCACTTTGGCCACAATCGAAGCGGCCGCAATGGCCGCGACCTTGGCATCGCCGTGGATCACCGACCGTTGCGCCACGGGTAACCCTGGCAGCGGGAACCCATCCACAAACACAAACCCCGGCAGCGGGACCAGGCTCATGGCGGCCTGACGCATGGCCGTCAACGACGCGCGATGGATGTTGAGGCGATCGATCTCGGCGGGGTCCAGGACGGCCAGGGACCACGCCACGGCCTTCGCACGGATTTCTTCGGCGAGTGATTCACGGGCCGCGGCGCGCAGCACCTTGGAGTCGGCGAGCCCGGGAATATGACGAGCGGGGTGGAGGATGAC
>Ga0163152_10003173_pt1 | contig 21736 bp, 36 predicted proteins | sample OliLakLV19MP8IB2_FD_148635 | JGI IMG/M metagenome (GOLD analysis project Ga0163152, IMG submission 148635) | Freshwater microbial mat bacterial communities from Lake Vanda, McMurdo Dry Valleys, Antarctica - Oligotrophic Lake LV.19.MP8.IB-2 | ecosystem: Environmental > Aquatic > Freshwater >...
CTTCATCTGCACACGGTCAAGCTCATTGTAAAGACGTTTCAACTCGAGAAAATTAAAATCCTCATTCCCGACTACGCCAACATAACTAAAGCCATAATTCTTTTCCGGCTTGCCGGGAAATCCGGCACCGCAACCGATTACGCCCGGAAGATTTTCACCGATAGCAGTAAGCACTGCTACGCGCGCACCTCCCGAAAAGCCGCAGGCAAAAGTGTTTGCGCGTTTGCTATTGAAACGCTTCTGTACATCCTGCACAAACTTTTTTGCAATCGCTGCCGACTCCTCACCCGACAACCCATTCTTTGAATTGTTGGAACCTGCTAAAATGATTCCGTGCCGTTCTGCAAGGGCTTTATATTTCTCTACAGGCTTCTTCCCCTTTGCACCGGGGTCAAAGAAAACGAGGAGCAACGAGTTGGAATCTCCGTTGGCTGGCATGTACAGGCTATAGCTCTGCGTAGTGTCGGATTGAATTTTGACCTGTGTGATTGTCCCGTTTTGAGGGATTACGATAGGCAAAGTTTTCAGTTCTGCTTGCGGAGCAGCTTGCTTTCCGCCATCCGCTCCGGAATTACAGGATGCTAAAGCAAGCAGCAGGGATGCAATTTTAAAAACAACTTTCATGTTACAGATGAATTATTCATAGTGTCCCTGCACTTAATAATGAATACAGATTCGGTTTCCACTTTATAAATAAGCCGATGCTCTTGCGTGATGCGTCTTGACCAAAATCCTTTGTAATTGCCTTTAAGCAGTTCAGGTTTTCCGATGCCTTTGAAAGCATCTCTGTTAATGTCGCGGATTAGCTCTACGATTTTATCAGCAATAGCCGGGCTTTCTTTTCGCCACTCGTTATATTCTAAGAAAGCGATGGGCGTAAACGAAATACGTTTCACTTCCTTTTTTTATTATAAGCCTCCAGACTCTCCATCGTGAAGGAGATTAGCTGTTCCGGACGGCTCAACTCGCTGACGGACTGTTGCAATGCGCGGTGATACGCATCCTGTTCATCGGTTATTTGAATCACTACGCTCGCGTTATCTGCCTTGCGCAGCAAGGCTTTGATTTTTTTAAAAAGCGTTTCATCAAATTCTTCTCCTTTTATCTTAAAAACGGCATCCATAAGTGCGTATTTAACGACAAAGATACGGGCTTCATTTCTTGTTTCAATTCTTCACCCAGGGCAACACGCATTTAAATCAAATTGATAATCAAGGTTCCCATTGCCGTTGGCTTTAGCCAACGGATTTAAATTATCGAAGCAAGGGGCTTTAGCCAAAAGTCAAGAAGAATTCGGCTAAAGTCTTCTCTCTTTGTTTGTTCATTCCGTTGGCTAAAGCCAACGGCAATTCAGAAAACTGCGAACGAATTTAAATGCGTGTTGCCCTGATTCTTCACCCAAGAAGGCTTACGCGCTGCTCACGCATAGATTCTTGCGGCAGTTAATGTAACTGAAACACCCTACTTCATCAATACCGCTTTTGTAGCTCTTGATTCATGCTCTGTTTCCATTCTGATATGGTACAAGCCTCTGCTCAAAAGATTTCCCTGCGCATCATCTCCCGCCCACGCTATTTTATACTCACCTGCCGCGTAGTGCGCTTGCATGAACTTGATTTGCCTGCCAAGCATATCGTAGATGGCGATGCTCACCGTTTCATCTTGTGGGATGGTGAAGAGGATATTCGTTGTGTTGCTGAACGGATTGGGTTGCACAGAAAGTTGAGTGTTGGGAGTGGAGTGTGGGGTGTTGAGAGGAGTTTTCGGCAAACCTGACCAGGTAATTTCGGTCAAAGCTGACCAGGGCATTTCGGAGCAAACTGACCACCCCATTTCGGTCTAAACTGACCACCCCCTGCGCGCCTGTTGAAGGGTTTGTTTTAGCACATAGCTTTTTATGTGGGAGATTACTTCCCAAACAAAAAGAGCTATGGCAAACAAACCAATCATCATGATTAAAGTAAAGCAAATCATGCGCTATTATGCGCAAGGCAAGAGCAAAAGCGAGATCAGCAAGCTGGTAAGGTCTTCCCGCAACACCGTAAAGCGGTACATCAGCATCTTTCACAGCGAACATCTGAGCGTAGAGCAAATAGAAGGGATGAGTGACTATCAACTCTCCATTTTGTTCTGCATGGACGAAAAGAAATCCCCCTCTCCACAGGTGCAGCAGCTCTTTGAGTTAATGCCCTGGATAGAAAAGGAACTGAAGCGCAAGGGGAACACGCTGACCAGAATCTGGAAGGAGTATTTGCAGAAGTATCCGAATGGTTTGCGCTATACACAGTTTTGCTGCTATGCGAACCGGTACCTGATGCGCTCTCAGCCCTCGATGCACATCGAACACAAGGCAGGGGACAAGATGTTTATTGACTTTGCCGGGGTCAAGTTGAAAATAATTGACCAGGAAAGCGGAGAGATAAAAGAGGTGGAAGTGTTTGCGGCCATCCTCGGAGGCAGTCAGCTCACTTATGTAGAAGCAGTAGCATCACAAACCAAAGAAGAACTGATTAAATGTTGCGAGCATGCCTTGTATTACTTTGGCGGTGTTCCCGCTGCCATTGTCCCCGACAACTTAAAATCTGCGGTAACCAAGAGCAGTAAATACGAGCCTACGCTCAATGAGACCTTTGCTCACTTTGCCGAGCATTATGGCACAGCCGTATTACCTGCCCGCAGTTACCGTCCCCGTGACAAAGCCCTGGTAGAAGGAATCGTGAAGATTATCTATCAGCGCATTTATACTGCGCTGCACCCGCAAATCTTTTTTACGCTGGAAGAACTGAATGCGGCTATCCGTGTGGAATTGGAAAACCACAACAATACCCGCTTTGCTCACCGTAATTACAGCCGCAGAGAACAGTTTGAAGAAGTAGAGAAGACGGCATTACAGCCACTTCCTGTTTACCGCTACGAGTTTAAAAAGCAGTTAATCGTAACTGTGATGAAGAATAATCATGTCTGCCTGAGTGCAGATAAACATTATTACAGCGTACCCTTCCACTATATCGGCAAGAAAGTGAAGCTGCTCTATAACTCCACCAAAGTTGAAATCTACTGCCACCTGGAGTGTATTGCTGTTCACCTCCGCCATATGCGTCCTCATCGCTACACCACCACAGGGGAACATCTTGCTTCCTCTCATCGCTACGTTACCGACTGGACACCGCAATACTTTATCGAACAAGGAGAGAAGATAAATGCGGTGGTAGCTGAATATCTGGCGAAGGTCATTGAAACCAAACAGCATCCTGAACAGGCGTATAAATCCTGCGCAGGGATTTTGCACTACGCCAGGAAAGTCGGCAGCGAAAGAATCATCAATGCCTGTAAAAGAGGTCTGGAATACGGGGCATACGGATACAACCATATTGTTCAGATACTCGATAAAGGACTTGATCAAATCAAGGATGAACAGGATCCCTCTTTGTCTATGCCGGAGCATCACAACATCCGCGGCAATGAATACTATCAATAACATCCAGCAAAATATTTTTTCACCCTAAACAATTAAAACATGAACACAGAAACTTTGGAACTGATGAAGAAGATGCGGCTGCATGGAATGCACCGCACCTTCAAAACAAGTATCGAGAGCGGGAGGACTGAAGACACTACCCCCGATGAACTGGTGAGTTTGCTCCTGCAAAGCGAATACGATGAACGCACCAATCGCAAACTGGAGTGCGGACTGAAGAACGCCCGGTTCCGCTACAAATCTTCTATTGAAGAGATAGACTATCATCCGAAACGAGGCATTGATAAAAACCAACTGCACCGTTTTGCTGACGGGACTTTTATCACCAAACAAGAAAACATACTCATCACCGGCAGCACAGGAACCGGCAAGAGTTTCCTCTCTTCTGCCCTCGGGCATCAGGCCTGTTTGCTCGGTTATAAAGTGCTATACACCAATGCGACACGGTTATTTACTCAACTGAAAATGGCCAAAGCGGATGGTACTGTTCTCAAAGAAATGGCCAGGATGGAGAAGCAGGATCTGCTAATCATAGACGACTTTGGCATCCAGCCCTTTGATGCGGTGAGCAGGCTATCACTCTTAGAAATTATTGAAGACCGGCATGGAAAACGATCCACTATATTAACTTCGCAGTTGCCCGTGAAGCAGTGGTATGATGTTATCGGGGAGAAAACCCTGGCAGATGCTATCTTAGACCGTATCGTCCACGATGCACACCGGATTGAATTGAAAGGAGAATCATTAAGAAAAAAACAAAACAGAGAAGTTGAAGAAACAATGGAATAATTTTTTTTAACCGCTACAACAAACCAGATACAGGCACGCAAGGTCCAGTTAACTTACCCTGGTCAGTTTGCTCCGAAAAGGCCTGGTCAGATACCCCGAAATCTCCATTCAGTTGGCAAGTATTTAATTAGCTCGTTATGCGCAGTCATTACGCCAAAATCCTACATTAATAGGAACATTAGTGTCATGCCTAATTATTATAGTCAATGGAATATGTAACCTTAAATATCCTTTAGGATGTTTGTATGCTATGAAAGTAAGCCCGCTAATTGCTGCTAAAACTATTCCCGTATTAAGTGTATAAATCATCTCTTTTTGTCTTAAAGAAGCGTTTGCAAAATATTTTTTCAAAAAGAATTAACCGTACAAATTTTTAATCGAAGTGATAAAAGCATTGACGTTAACTCGCGGATAAGCGCAAGTTCTTCACCGTTAATCAAATGGGCATTTCTAAAAATTGCTCATATATCGCCTCACCCCTGCCTGCGTTAAAATTTCGGCAGGTAAACCATCCCTTTCCCGAAGGAGAGGGTATATTGTGGTAGAATTTTTAGAACTGCCCTAATGATAATCTTATGTATTTAGTAAAAGTGGATGAAGCCCTCGTTGCTGCAAGGCTGCGCTATGCAGCCGCGCATCTGAAAGCCTCCGGCTTTTGCGAGCCGAAGGCTCACGGACACTTACCGGACAGGCGGCACGCTTGCCGGAACGGATTCATACAGATAAGTACAACCCTTCAAAAAGTAGTGGTGCGGTAGGTTTTTTTGCCCTCTTTTTCAAACTTTCCACACTTCTTCGCTCGGTTTTTGGAGGAAAGCGCATTTCCTCATTTTTTATTCCAACCAAAGTTTGTTTATCTGTAAGCGATTCCATAATTTTGCCCTTCCAAAAAATTCAGAGGGCATAGAGCGTTCTGGAATCACTGGAAAAATAAAGCAGCAAGGCTGATATGTCACAAAGAATTAGAATCAAACTCAAGTCTTACGATCATAACCTGATTGACAAGTCAGCGGATAAGATTGTGAAGACTGTGAAAGCAGCGGGCGCAGTGGTTTCCGGACCTATCCCGTTGCCCACGGAAAAAAAGATTTTCACGGTGCTCAAATCACCGCACGTAAATAAAAAAGCGCGCGACCAGTTCCAACTCGCTACGCACAAGCGGTTGATGGACATTCACAGCTCCACTTCAAAAACAGTGGAAGCATTGATGAAGCTGGAATTGCCGAGCGGTGTTGATGTAGAAATCAAAGCATATTAAGATGAAAGGGATTATCGCAAAGAAAATAGGCATGACCGCATACTTCGATGAAGCCGGGAATTATATTCCCTGCACAGTCGTGGAAGCGGGTCCTTGCGTGGTTACGCAGGTAAAGACGAAAGAAACGGATGGCTACAATGCCGTGCAGTTGGGTTTTGATGAGAAGAGAGAAAAGAGCACAACAGCCGCGCTGATGGGGCATTTCAAAAAAGCAAACACTACTCCGAAAAGAAAATTGCTCGAATTCCGCGACTTCCCGTTTGAAAAAAGTATCGGTGATGTGGTGAACTGCGAAATCTTCAACGTAGGCGAATTTGTTGACGTAGTGGGCACTTCAAAAGGAAAAGGCTTTCAGGGCGTAGTGAAAAGACACGGCTTCTCCGGTGTAGGCGGTCAAACGCACGGTCAGCACGACCGTTTGAGAGCGCCCGGTTCCGTTGGTAGCACCTCTACTCCCGCAAGAACATTCCCTGGATTAAGAATGGCAGGCAGAACAGGCGGAGAACAGGTGAAAGTGCTTGACCTCGAAATATTAAAAGTTGACAGCGCCAATAATCTTGTGTTCATCAAAGGAGCATTGCCGGGCGCAAAAGGTTCATACGTAATCATCGAATCATAATGAAAGCCAAGGTACATAACATAGAAGGTAAGGAAACCAAGAAGTCGGTTGAGCTTGATGAGAGCATCTTCAAGATTGAGCCAAACGATCATGCGATTTATCTTACCGTAAAGCAATACCTCGCCAACCAAAGGCAGGGTACGCACAAAACACTGGAGAAATCAGAAGTTTCCGGTTCAACAAAGAAGTTGCACAAGCAAAAGGGAACAGGCGGCTCGCGTAAGGGCAGCATCAAGAACCCGTTGTTCCGTGGTGGCGCAAGGATTTTTGGTCCCCGTCCGCATGGTTACGGTTTCAAGCTGAACAAAAAGCTGAAAGACCTTGCAAGAAAATCAGCCCTCACATATAAAGTGAAGGAAGATGCATTGGTAATAGTGGAAGATTTCAGCCTTGCAAAACCACACACAAAAGAATATGCGCGCATCCTGAAAAACTTGGGTGTAAACGGTCGCTCTGTGTTGTTGCTGCATGAAAATAACAAGAATGTGGTGTTGTCAGGTCGCAACCTCCCGAAAGCGGAAGTTTCGCTTGCTTCATCCATGAACACTTACGAAATCATGCGCGCGAAGAAGTTGATTATTACCGAGAGTTCGGTAAAGGCGATTGAAGATATTTTCAAGAATTAAAACTGAGCGAAATGGGAATATTGAAGAGACCGATTATCACGGAAAAGATGACCAAGCTGGGCGAAAAGCTTAATCGTTTTGGTTTTATCGTGGAGAGAGAAGCCAACAAATTGGAGATTAAGAAAGCAGTGGAAGGTATGTATGGCGTAACGGTGAAAAGCGTGAACACGATGGTGATTCCGGGCAAAACCAAGTCTCGTCAAACGAAAACAGGCATGACCAAGGGAATGAAGAAGCCCTACAAGAAAGCCATCGTTACATTGAACGCGGGTGAAACAATTGATTTCTATAGTAATGTTTAAGAATTGAACAATGTCGCTGAAAAAATTTAAACCGGTTACCGCAGGCACAAGGCACAGAGTAGGTTCTACCTATGAGGAGTTGACGACAGACCGTCCTGAGAAAAGTCTTTTGGCAAGTCACAAAAGCACAGGCGGAAGAAACAGCGGAGGTGTGCGCACGATGCGCAATCGTGGAGGCGGTCACAAGAAGCGCTACCGTATCGTTGATTTCAAGAGAAATAAAGACGGAATTCCCGCCACTGTGGTGTCTATCGAATACGATCCAAACCGCACTGCATTTATCGCATTGTTAAATTATGCTGACGGTGAAAAGAGGTATATCCTCGCTCCCGAAGGTTTGGAAGTTGGAAAGAAATTGATGTCTGGCGCGAAAGCTACTCCCCAGCTTGGAAACACGATGTTCCTCAAGGACATTCCTTTCGGTCAGGAAGTACACAATATCGAAATGCAGCCGGGACAGGGTGGAGTTATCGCGAGAAGCGCAGGCGGACATGCCGTTCTCGATGCCCGTGACGGAAAATATGCAATCCTGAAAATGCCTTCAGGCGAAACGAGAATGATTTTGCAGGAATGCAAAGCAACGCTCGGTAAAGTTTCCAATCCTGACCACAATCAGGAATCTTACGGTAAAGCCGGAAGAAGACGTTGGTTGGGAAGAAGACCAAGAAGCCGCGCAGTAGCGATGAACCCTGTTGACCATCCGATGGGCGGAGGAGAAGGAAAAGCATCAGGAGGTCAGCCGCGTTCAAGAAACGGACAATTCTCAAGAGGCTTGAAGACAAGGAACAAAAAGAAATTATCCAGCAAGTTTATCATAACCAGGAGAAAGAAATAATCATGGCGCGTTCAATTAAAAAAGGTCCTTACGTTGACCATAATCTTGAAGACAAAATTGCTGGTTTGAATAAAACCAACAAGAAGACAGTTGTGAAGACGTGGTCAAGACGTTCCACCATTATTCCTGAATTTGTGGGACACACCATGGCGGTACACAATGGCAACAAGTTCATTCCGGTGTATGTCACGGAAAATATGGTAGGACACAAGTTGGGTGAATTTGCGCCCACGCGCCAATTCAAGGCGCATTCATCTAAGAAAATCGAAACAGCGAAATAACTAAATGGGAAAGCGTAAACGATTAGCAGCAGAAGCTCGCAAGGAAGCGATGAAGTCAACGGCTATTGCCCGGTGGAATGATATTCCCACTTCACCCCGCAAAATGCGTATTGTAGCTGACACCATCAGAGGCAAATCCGTGGAGCAGGCGTTGAGTCTTTTGAAATTCAACCCCAAGCATGCATCAAAAAAGCTGGAGCAGGTGTTGCTTTCAGCGATGTATAACTGGAAGCTGAAGAACGAAGGGTTAAGAGCAGAAGACAGCGAACTGTTTGTAAAGACAGTTTTCATTGACGAAGGCAGAACGCTGAAGCGTTTCCAGCCCGCGCCTCAGGGACGCGCTTACAGAATCAGGAAGCGTTCCAATCACATCACGATGATTGTGGACAGCAAAATTCCAAAGGCAATTCCGGCAGTGGAAGAAGCAGTAGTAGAAGAAGCGCCAACAGCTACGGAAACCAAAGCGGCAGCAAAGACAAAAGCAACGAAAGCGCCAAAGGCAGCAGCTAAACCGGCAAAGAAAGCAGCAGAAAAGAAACCAGCAACAAAAACGACAAAAAAGAAATAATGGGTCAAAAAGTAAATCCGATTGCGAATAGGTTAGGCATCATTAGAGGATGGGATTCTAACTGGTTTGGTGGAAATTTTTATGCTGACAAGTTGATTGAAGACGAGAAAATCAGAGTGTATCTGAATGCCCGTATCAACAAGGGCGGTGTTGCAAGAATTGTGATTGAGCGCACTTTGAAAAGATTGACCATTACGATTCACACCTCGCGCCCCGGCATCATCATCGGTAAAGGCGGTGGCGAAGTGGACAGGATTAAAGAAGAGTTGAAGAAGATTACAAGCAAGGATGATGTGCAGGTGAACATCGTTGAAATCAGGAGACCGGAGTTGGATGCGAGCATTGTAGGCGAAACGATTGCCAATCAAATCAAGGCGCGTATCAACTACAAGAGAGCAGTGAAGATGGCGATTGCATCAACAATGCGGATGGGCGCGGAAGGAATTAAGATTCGTGTTTCAGGCAGATTAAACGGTTCTGAAATTGCGCGCTCGGAAGAATTCAAGGATGGCAGAGTGCCTTTGCACACGTTGAGAGCGGATATTGATTTCGCGATTAAAGAATCGCAAACGGTTTACGGAAAGATTGGCATCAAGACTTGGATTTGCAAAGGTGAAGTATTCGGCAAGCGTGACTTATCTCCGAATATTGGCGAGAAGAAAGAAGGAGCAAAACCGAAAGGCGCCAGAGGCGGCAGAAGATTTCCAAAAGAACAGGGAGCAGAATAAAAGAATAGAAAATGTTACAACCCAAGAGAACAAAATTTAGGAAGCAGCACAAAGGCAAGATGAAAGGCAATGCCAAGAGAGGTGCTGTACTCTCATCGGGAACCTTTGGCTTGAAATCAATGGACTTGGCATGGGTAACAGACAGGCAGATTGAAGCAGCTCGTGTTGCCTTAACAAGGGAAATGAAGCGCGAAGGAAAAGTGTGGATTAAGATTTTCCCCGACAAGCCAGTTACCAAGAAGCCTGCGGAAGTGCGCATGGGTAAAGGTAAAGGTTCACCTGAAGGATGGGTGGCAATCGTGAAGCCGGGAAGAATCATGTTTGAGGCTGCCGGTGTTCCGCTTGCAATGGCGAAACATGCTTTATCGCTTGCTGCGCAGAAGCTTCCTGTAAGAACGAAGATTATTGTCAAAAGGGATTACGCGGAATAAATAATTTATCATGGCTAAGGCTAAAGTTAAAAAAGAAGACATTAAGGAATTCGCCAACGATGAGTTGGTGGCGAAAATTTCCGAAGGGAAAACCCGGTACACGAAGATGAAATTCAACCATGCCGTTTCCCCGTTGGATAATCCCCTGACGTTGCGCTTTGTGAGAAAAGACATCGCCAGACTTGCAACAGAGTTGCGTAAAAGGGAAATTGTTGAAAAAAATAAGAAATCCTAAGTGATGGAAAGAAATCTGAGAAAACAAAGAACCGGAAAGGTGGTCAGCAATAAAATGACGAAATCAATCACTGTGCTGATTGAAAGAAGTTTAGTGCATCCGCTCTATGGAAAATTCATGAAGAGGTCAACAAAATTGGTGGCGCATGATGAGAAGAATGAGTGCGGTATTGGTGACAGAGTGCGCATTGCAGAAACACGTCCCCTGAGCAAAACAAAGAAGTGGAGATTGGTAGAAATTCTTGAGAAAGCAAAATAGTTGACCGTTCATCGGCAAACTAACAACGAACAACTAACAACGAACAACGAAGAAAAAATGATACAGCAGGAATCAAGATTAAAAGTGGCGGATAACAGTGGGGCGCGCGAAGTGCTTTGCATCCGTGTGTTGGGCGGTTCACCGCACAGGCGCTATGCTTCTATTGGCGATAAAATTATCGTGAGTGTGAAAGATGCGCTGCCCGCAGGTGGCATCAAAAAAGGCGCTGTTTCCAAAGCAGTAGTTGTGCGCACAAAGAAGGCTATCAAAAGAAAAGACGGTTCATACATCCGTTTTGACGATAACGCTGCTGTGTTGCTAAATCCGCAGGACGAGCCGAGAGGCACACGTATCTTCGGACCGGTAGCAAGGGAACTGAGAGAGAAAGACCAGATGAAGATTGTATCATTAGCTCCAGAAGTATTATAAAATAAAGTTCAAAAAATAAACAAGTGTCACGTTTCAAAGCAAAGACTCATATCAAGAAGAACGACACGGTGATTGTAATCTCCGGTGAGGATAGAGGAAAGAAAGGCAGGGTGTTGGAAGTATATCCTGAAAAGCAACGCGCATTGGTGGAAGGTGTAAGGATTATCAGCCGCCATACAAAGCCGAATGCGAAAAGCCCGGACGGTGGAATTCTGAAAAAAGAAGGGCCTATTCATATCTCCAATCTCATGGTGGCTGACCCGAAATCAGGCAAGGCTACAAGAATTGGCAGAAAAGAACAGGGTGGGAAATTAGTACGCTACGCAAAAAAATCAGGGGAGGTGATTAAGTGATGAAATACATTCCAAGACTTAGACAGCATTACGGAGAAAAAGTGATTCCGGCATTGATGGAGAAATTCAAATACTCCACAGTGATGCAGGTTCCTAAACTGCAAAAAATTTGTGTGAATAAGGGCGTGAACACTGCAACGCAAGACAAGAAAACTGTTGACGTTGCGGTTGAAGAACTCACAACTATCACCGGGCAGAGGGCGGTTTCGACAAAATCGAAGAAAGCTATCTCCAATTTTAAGTTGAGAGAAAATATGCCGATTGGCGCAAGAGTGACTTTGCGTGGCGACCAGATGTTTGAATTCCTTGACAGGTTGATTGCCGTTGCATTGCCGCGTGTGCGCGACTTTCGCGGAGTAAACAATAAGAGTTTTGACGGCAGGGGCAATTTTACGCTGGGTGTTACTGAGCAAATCATTTTCCCGGAAATTGATATTGACAAGGTGGCAAAAATCAGCGGCATGGACATCACGTTTGTGACTTCCGCATCAAATGATGATGAAGCATTGGCATTATTGACCGAATTAGGATTACCATTTAAAAAATAAGTAGAAGCATGTCGAAAGTATCAGTTATAGCGAGAAATCTGAAAAGGGAGAAGTTAGTTGCCAAATATGCCGAAAAGCGCAAGGAGTTAAAAAAAGCAGGTGACTTAAAAGGACTGGATAAGCTTCCGAAGAATTCTTCACCCGTGCGTGTGAGAAACAGGTGCAAACTTACTGGCAGACCGAGAGGTTATATCAGAATTTTCGGCTTGTCGAGAATAAAATTCCGCGAGTTGGCAGTTGACGGAAAAATTCCAGGCATAACAAAAGCAAGCTGGTAAGATTTAAAATCAGAAACAAAAAGACAATGACGGATCCGATAGCAGATTATTTAACGAGAGTGCGCAACTCAATTCTGGCAAGACACAGGATTGTAGAAGTTCCCGCCTCGAACCTGAAGAAGCAAATCACTGAGATTTTGTATAAGCAGGGGTATATCGAAAAATACAAGTTTGAAGACGTACAGGGCAAGCAGGGAATCATCAAGATTGCATTGAAGTATGATGCAAACGGCAATCCCGTGTTAAAGAGCATCACGCGCGTGAGCAAACCCGGCAAAAGAAAATATGTGCATGTGGATGAATTGCCCCGCGTAATTAACGGATTAGGAATAGCCATTATCTCCACCTCCAAAGGTTTGATTACAAATAAGCAGGCAAAGGAGGCTAATATCGGGGGTGAGGTTCTTTGTGAAGTATATTAAACAATAAAGAAAATGTCACGCATAGGAAAAGCTCCGGTTACACTCCCAAAGGGTGTTGAAGTGAAGGTGGACTCAGGTAATCATGTTACCGTGAAAGGTCCGAAGGGAGAGTTGTATCAAACAATTGACCCGGAAATCACGGTAAAAGTAGAAGACGGAACAGTGGTGGTAGGAAGACCAACTGACCAGAAGCGTCACAAGGCGCTGCATGGCTTGTACAGAACGCTCATCAATAACATGGTTGTAGGTGTTTCGCAAGGCTACACGAAGAAGTTAGAATTAGTCGGTGTGGGTTTTCGTGCGAGTGCAAAAGGGCAGAATGTGGAAGTGAGCGTAGGATTCAGCCATCCTGTATTGATTCAGCTTCCGAAAGAAATCAAAGTTTCTGCATCGCAGGAAAAAGGTCAAAACCCGGTTATCATGCTCGAATGCGCAGACAAGCAATTGATTGGCGAAGTATCAGCAAAAATCCGGTCAATCAGACCTCCGGAGCCTTACAAAGGAAAGGGTATCAAGTACGATGGTGAATATATTAGAAGAAAAGCAGGTAAGACTGCAGCATCAGCAAAATAAAATAGCATGTTAGCGCACAAAACACTCAGAAGAAACAGAATCAGGAAAAGCATCCGCAAGCGCATCAAGGGCACGAAGGAAATGCCCCGACTTGCTGTGCGTAGAAGCAACAAGGATATTTACGTGCAGGTGATTGATGACATTGCAGGGCATACGCTCGTTGCAGCTTCATCAAGAGATAAATCACTGGCTTTGACAAAAGGCACAAAGTCTGATATGTCAAAGGCGGTGGGAATGGAACTTGCGAAACGCGCGGTAGAAGCAGGCATCTCTCAGGTGGTGTTTGACAGAGGCGGTTATCTCTATCATGGTCGCGTGAAAGCATTGGCAGATGGTGCACGCGAAGGCGGATTAAAATTCTAAAAAATTACAAAGCGATAAATGTCAACAGGTACATTACAACGAGTAAAAGCAAGCGAACTTGATCTGAAAGAAAAAGTCGTGAACATCCGCAGGGTTTCAAAGACAACGAAGGGAGGAAGAACTTTCGGGTTCTCGGCTATCGTGGTGGTTGGAAACGGAAACGGCATTGTCGGTCACGGCTTAGGAAAAGCCCGCGAAGTAACGGAAGCGATTTCAAAGGGGATTGATGATGCGAAGAAAAATCTCATCAAAGTTCCGGTATTCAAAGGCACGATTCCGCATGAAGTATTCGGCAAGTACGGAGCAGGAAAAGTATTGATTAAACCTGCCTCTGATGGTACGGGCGTTATCGCGGGCGGTGCAATGCGCGCAGTGTTGGAAAGCGCTGGCATACACAACTGTCTTGCAAAATCACTTGGCACATCCAATGCGCACAACGTAATCAAGGCGACTATTGTCGGCTTGTCAAAACTGCGCGATGCGCGCACGGTGAGCAATGAAAGGAGAATGTCTTTAAAGAAAGTTTTCAACGGATAATACAATGGCAAAGCTGAAGATAACACAAGTGAAAAGTTCTATTGAGCGTCCTGAAAGACAGAAGGCGACATTAAGAGCTTTAGGATTACACAAGATGCATCACTTTGTTGAGTTGGAAGCAACTCCGCAAGTGCAGGGCATGATTCAAAAAGTCAATCATTTAGTAAAGGTGGAGAAAGCATAACTATGGATTTAACATCATTAAAACCGGCACCAGGCTCGGTTAAAAGAAACGTAAAAAGATTAGGACGCGGACAGGGTTCTGGGCGTGGCGGCACTTCTACAAAAGGGCACAAAGGTGCGCAATCACGTTCCGGCTACAAGAGAAAGGTTGGCTATGAAGGCGGTCAGATGCCTTTGCAGAGAAGAATTCCAAAATCAGGATTCAAGAACATTTTCCGCGTGGAATTCAAAGCCATCAATCTTGATACAATCCAGAAATTGGTGGACAAGCACAACATGAAAAAGTTTGACCTGGAAACATTAAGAGCGAAAAATATCATTTCAGGAACTGCGAAACTGAAAATTCTTGGCAGAGGCGAGTTAAAGTCGAAGATTGATGTTGAAGCGCATGCAGTAAGCGCAACGGCAAAGGATTCTATTGAAAAAGCCGGAGGCTCTGTTAACCTCGTAAAATAAAAGAATGAAAGGTTTTATCTCAACCCTGAAAAATATTTGGCAGATTGAAGACCTGCGCAACAGGATATTGTCCACCATTGGCTTTATCATGATTTACCGCGTGGGTTCCTATATCGTGCTTCCCGGCATTGACCCAAATTCGCTCAGCGCATTGGAAAAACAAGGGCAGGAAGGCATTTTGGGATTGTTGAATATTTTCACAGGAGGAGCATTTTCCAGCGCATCCATTTTTGCATTGGGAATTATGCCTTATATCTCTGCATCTATCGCTATCCAGTTAATGACGCTTGCAATTCCATATTTTCAGAAGTTGCAAAAAGAAGGTGAAAGCGGCAGAAGACAGATTAATCAAATCACCCGCTATCTCACCGTAGCAATTACAATGGCGCAGGCGTTTGGCTATATTGTGAACCTTAAATTCATTGCACAGGATGCTATTGTTATTTCATCCGCGCTATTTACAGTATCAACCGTAGTCGTGCTCACCGCAGGAACAATATTCGTGATGTGGCTCGGTGAAAAAATTACAGACAAAGGAATTGGAAACGGTATTTCAATCATCATCATGATTGGTATTATCGCGCAGTTGCCATTTGCATTAGTAAGCGAGTTTCAATCGCGTGTTGGTGAAGAAGGCGGTGGCGCAATTGCATTGTTGATCGAATTGCTGGTGTTGGTATTCATTGTTGTCGCGGTGATTGCCCTCGTGCAGGCGACAAGAAGAATTCCCGTGCAATATGCAAAGCGCATTGTCGGCAACAAACAATACGGTGGAGTTCGTCAGTATTTGCCGTTGAAGATTAATGCAGCAGGAGTAATGCCTATCATCTTTGCGCAGGCAATCATGTTTATTCCAGCTACTGTAGCGCAATTTTTTCCTGCGCAGCTTTCTGACGCATCAGGATTTCTTGGCGCGTTGAGCGATTACACTTCGCCCTGGTACAACATTATTTATTTCACACTGGTGATTATGTTCACCTACTTCTACACTGCCATCATTGTAAACCCGATGCAGTGGGCGGATGATTTGAAAAAGAATAGCGGTTTTATTCCCGGAGTAAATCCAGGAAAGAAAACTGCCGAATTTATTGATGCCGTGATGTCGAGAATTACGCTCCCTGGAGCCATCTTCCTCGGCTTGATTGCTATTATGCCTGCATTTGCAAGACTGGGAGGCGTGAACAGCCAGTTCGCGGTTTTCTTTGGCGGCACTTCGTTATTGATTTTGGTTTCGGTGGTGTTGGATACATTACAGCAGGTGGAAAGCCATTTGTTGATGCGTCACTATGATGGATTGATGAAATCAGGCAGAATAAAAGGCAGACAGGCTGCCGGTGCAGCATACTGATGTATGATTTATTACAAAACGCCTGAGGAAATAGAGTTAATCAGGGAATGTTCTTTACTTGTTTCTAAAACACTGGCTGAGGTTGCTTCGCGGGTGAAGCCGGGAGTTACTACGGTGAGCCTTGATAAAATTGCGGAAGAATTTATCCGCGATAATGGAGGCGAACCTGCATTTATCGGCTATAACAATTATGCATACACAATGTGCATCTCTGTGAATGAGCAAGTGGTGCATGGGCTTCCATCGCAAAAGGAACTAAAGCACGGAGATGTTGTTTCGCTGGATTGCGGAGTGAAGAAAAGAGGATTTTTCAGCGACACCGCTTACACTGTGCTGTTGGGTGAGGTTGGCGAGGAAGTTGAAAAGATGGTACTTGCTTCCAAAGAGGCGCTGTTTCTCGGAATTGAAAAAGCAGTTGCGGGAAATAGAGTAGGAGATATTAGTTTTGCCATCCAAAATTTTTTGGAAAGGGAAAAAAGATATCATGTGGTGCGCGAGTTGGTGGGGCATGGCATCGGAAGGAAATTGCATGAAGACCCGGAAGTTCCGAATTATGGAAAGAGAGGAACCGGGGTGATGTTGCGCGAAGGATTGGTGGTTGCTATTGAGCCGATGGTGAATATTGGAACGCACAAAGTAGTGCATGAAAATGACGGATGGACAATTCGCACGGCAGATAAAACATGGTCAGCGCATTATGAGTTGATGGTGGCAGTGCGAAAAAATCAAGAGGCAGATTTTCTTTCCACGTTCACTTTTGTGGAAGAAGCGGAAAGAAAAAATAAAGAGTTGAAGCCAGTTGAATGGCAGAAAAAAGAAGTATTGGCAAATTGAATGGCAAAACAGGACCTGATAAAGTTAGACGGAACGATTACGGAGTCGCTTTCAAACGCGATGTTCCGGGTGAGGCTTGAAAACGGTCACGAAATTATATCGCATATCTCGGGTAAAATGAGAATGCACTATATCAAGATTTTGCCGGGCGATAAGGTTTCGGTTGAAATGTCGCCCTATGATTTGACAAAAGGCAGAATAACGTACAGGTATAAATAAAAGTCATGAGAGTAAGAGCGTCAATTAAAAAGAGAAGCCCAGAATGCAAGATTGTGAAGCGCAAGGGCAAATTATATGTCATCAATAAAAAGAACCCGCGCTTTAAGCAGCGTCAGGGATGATTTTGAACAAACTTAAAAAAAGATAAAACAAAGTGGCACGTATAGCTGGAGTTGATTTACCAAGACACAAGCGGGGAGCAATCGCCCTCACTTACATTTATGGCATCGGCAGAACCTCTGCTTCCAAAATTTGTGAAAAAGCAGGTGTGGACGAAAATGTAAAAGTGGAAGAATGGACGGATGAAAACATCAATAATGTCCGCAAGGTGATTAATGATGACCTGAAGGTGGAAGGCGCATTGCGCTCGGAAGTGCAATTGAGCATCAAGCGCCTGATGGACATTGGTTCTTATCGCGGAGTGCGCCATCGTAAAGGCTTGCCCGTTCGCGGACAACGCACAAGAACAAATTCGCGCACAAGAAAAGGAAAGAGAAAGACAGTGGCAGGAAAGAAAAAAGCGCCAACAAGTAAATAATAAATAGTGAGTAGTTGAGTCGGTGATAAAACGAACAACGAAGAACAAACAACGAAAAAATGGCTAAGACAAAAGCAAAGAAAAAAGGAATCAAAGTTGACTCGGAAGGAAAAGTTTATATCCAGGCGAGCTTCAACAACATCATCATCAGCTTCACAAACCAGCAGGGACAAGTGATCGCATGGTCATCAGCGGGCAAGATGGGTTTCAAAGGCTCAAAGAAAAACACGCCTTATGCCGCGCAGATTGCATCGGATGATGCATCACGCAAAGCGTATGAAGCAGGCGTGAGAAGGGTAGAGGTGTTGGTGAAAGGACCAGGAGCAGGTCGTGAATCAGCAATCAGAACAATAGGAACGACAGGTATTGATGTTGCCCTCATCAGGGATTTAACGCCCATGCCGCACAATGGATGTCGTCCTCCCAAAAAACGCAGAGTTTAAAAGAAAAGCATACATAATTTAACATGGCAAGATATACAGGACCAAAAACAAGAATTGCGCGCAAATTCGGAGAAGCGATTTTCGGATTTGACAAAGCTTTTGAAAAGAAAAATTATCCGCCTGGTCAGCACGGAGTATCGAAGAAGAGAAAGACGCTTTCTGAATTCGGCACACAGTTGAAGGAAAAGCAGAAAGCCAAATACACCTATGGCTTGATGGAAAAGCAATTTTCTAATCTTTTCAAGAAAGCTGCAAGAAAAAAAGGCGTAACGGGTGAAAACATGTTCCAGTTGCTGGAAGCAAGATTGGATAACACCGTTTACCGTTTGGGCATTTCCCCCACGCGCAGCGGAGCAAGACAGTTGGTTTCGCACAAGCATATTGAAGTGAATGATAAGGTAGTGAATGTTCCTTCATACACGCTTCGTCCTGGTGATACGGTGAGTGTGCGCGAGCGCTCAAAGAGTTTGCCCGGCATCTCTGACAGCCTTTCAAGGAATGCAAAAAAATTCAACTGGCTGGTGTGGGATGATGGCGAGAAAAAAGGCACATTCGTGAGCCTTCCGGCAAGAGTTGATATTCCTGAAAATATCCAGGAGCAATTGATTGTCGAATTGTATTCGAAGTAAGAGTTGAGTTTATTTCTAACGTCTAAAATTTAAAATCGCAATATGGGAATCTTAACATTTCAGAAACCTGATAAAATCGTCATGCAGAAAGCAACAGACTTTTCCGGTCTGTTTGAATTTCGTCCGCTTGAGCCGGGCTTTGGCGTCACCATCGGCAATGCGCTCCGCAGAGTGTTGTTGTCTTCGTTGGAAGGATATGCCATCACTGCCGTGAAAATCGAAGGCGTGGAGCATGAGTTTTCCACCATCAAGGGCGTAACGGAAGACATGACGGAAATCATCCTCAACCTGAAGCAGGTGCGGTTGAAAAAAGAAGAAGGCGATAGCGTTGATGAAGAAAAGATTTTCATTTCGCTGAAAGATAAAGAAGAGTTCAAGGCAGGTGATATTGAAAAGCACACGAATTCTTTCACGGTGATGAATCCTGATTTGGTGATTTGCCGCATGGAAAGTTTCGTGAAGCTCGAAGTGGAATTGACGATTTCAAAGGGCAGAGGCTATGTCCCGGCTGAAGATAATAAGCCGAAGGATGACCAGTTGAGCGTTGTTGCGATTGACTCTATTTTCACTCCGATTAAGAACGTGCGCTATCACGTTGAAAACACGCGCGTGGAGCAGAAAACGGATTATGAAAAGCTGATTATCGAAATCGAAACAGACGGCACTATTCACCCGGAAGAAGCGGTGAAAGAAGCGTCAAAGATTTTGATTCAGCACCTGATGTTGATTTCTGATGAGCATATCACATTTGATACGCACGACACAGCGAAAGAAGATGTGGTGGATGAGCATGTGTTGCACATGAGAAAAGTGTTGAACACTCCGCTCGAAGACCTCGACCTGTCAGTGCGCGCTTACAACTGCCTGAAAGCAGCGAAGATTAACTCTATTTCTGATTTGGTGACTTACGATACAAACGAACTGTTGAAGTTCCGCAACTTCGGTAAAAAGTCATTGGTTGAAATCGAGCAGTTGATTAACGAAAAAGGCTTGCACTTCGGAATGGATATTTCAAAATTTCAGACAACCGAAGAAAAATAGAACAGTTTCGGGTTTTAAGATTAAGTCTATAATAAACATTGACTTAAAACTTAAAACTTAGAACTTAAAACTTAGAAAGATGAGACACGGAAATAAAGTAAATAAATTAGGAAGGGACACGCAGCACCGCAAAGCGCTGCTCTCGAATCTCGCATCTTCGCTGATTCTCCACAAAAGAATCAACACTACGGTAACAAAGGCGAAGGAATTGAGAAAGTATGTAGAGCCTTTGCTTACAAAAGGCAAAACCAACTCCACACATTCGCGCAGAGTGGTGTTCAGCTATCTGCAAAGCAAAGAAGCAGTGAAAGAATTGTTTGGCGATTTGGCAAGCAAAATTTCACAACGTCCCGGTGGCTACACACGCATTATCAAGCTCGGCTTCCGTCAGGGTGACAATGCTGAAATGGCGATGATTGAATTGGTTGACTATAACACTGTTTACACCAACGAGAAAAAGGCCGGAGCAGCAGGCGCAAAGAAGAGAACACGCAGAGGAAAAGGCAAAGCCGCAGAAGCTGTAACCGAAACGAAAGCGGAAGAAACAAAAGAATAAGTTGTTGCTTTCACTTCACAAAAAAAAGGACAGGTTTATCGCCTGTCCTTTTTTTTTAGGAATTATGAGGGATAAAATCAGAGTAGTGGTAGATGATAAGAAGTTACTGAGCTTACTCCCAAGAACTATTCAGGCGCAACCTGATATGGAAGTTAATGGGGAGCTACATCAGCGGATTTGCTTTCTTAGTATAGACGAGGATCAATTTATTAACCCGAACTCAGGTTATTCCCATAGATATGCGGTGTCGTGCTTTTTCGTATTAGCAATCAGAAAATCTTCTTTTCACGATTTCAAACAATAGCAGTTTGGTTAAGGATTGCATATCAGGAACAGCAATTCTTTCCATCTGAAAAATCCCCGCTAAATTCGCTGCTCCATGAATCCCAGTTTAGACCCGCAAACCGAACACCTTACGCCTGCCGACCGCGAGGTGGAGGCGGTGTTGCGCCCGCAGAAGCTGGATGATTTCAGGGGGCAAAGCAAGCTCACCGACAATCTGCTGGTGTTTATCGAGGCGGCAAGAAGGCGCAATGAGGCGCTTGACCATGTGCTGCTGCACGGTCCTCCCGGCTTGGGAAAAACAACACTCTCTTATATTGTAGCGAATGAACTGGGCGTGAATATCCGCGTCACTTCGGGTCCTGTGCTGGAGAAGCCGGGCGACCTTGCGGGCTTGCTGACGAATCTTGAGCCGCGCGATGTGTTGTTCATTGATGAAATTCACCGCCTCAGCCCCGTGGTGGAGGAGTATCTCTACAGCGCGATGGAAGATTTTAAGATTGACATCATGCTCGATAGCGGTCCGAATGCGCGCTCGCTGGAGTTGAAAATAAATCCGTTTACGCTCGTGGGCGCAACGACTCGCTCGGGGTTGCTCACGTCACCATTGCGCTCGCGCTTCGGCATCAACTCGCGCATGGAATATTACAATGCGGAAATGCTCACGTCAATCGTGAAGCGTTCATCAGCGATTCTTGAAACGGAAATCACGCAAGAGGGCGCGTTTGAAATAGCGCGCAGAAGCCGAGGCACTCCGCGCATCGCAAATTTGTTATTAAGAAGATTGCGCGACTTCGCGCAGGTGAAAGGCAGTGGTATCGTAGATGAGAAAATAGCTAAATATGGTTTGGCAGCATTGGATGTAGATGAGAAAGGTCTGGATGATATGGACAACCGCATCCTGCAAACCATTGTGGAGAAATTCGGTGGCGGTCCTGTGGGCATCAGCACCATCGCAACCGCTGTGGGCGAAGAAAGCGAAACGATAGAAGAAGTGTATGAGCCGTTCCTGATTATGGAGGGCTACCTGAAGCGCACCCCGCGCGGCAGGGAAGCGACTGACCTCACGTATAAGCATCTGGGGAAGAAGCCACCGCTCAAAGCAGCAGGGAATTTGTTTGACTGAGTTTCGTCATGCTGAGCAAAGCGAAGCATCTCACACTAACTTTAATGCACTACTCTTAAAGCAGAGATTCTTCGCTTCGTATGACTCCGCTCAGAATGACGCGACTGTTGTTCGTCATGCTGAGCAAAGCGAAGCATCTCACACTAACTTTATCACATTGCTTTCAAGCG
>Ga0163152_10003174_pt1 | contig 21726 bp, 17 predicted proteins | sample OliLakLV19MP8IB2_FD_148635 | JGI IMG/M metagenome (GOLD analysis project Ga0163152, IMG submission 148635) | Freshwater microbial mat bacterial communities from Lake Vanda, McMurdo Dry Valleys, Antarctica - Oligotrophic Lake LV.19.MP8.IB-2 | ecosystem: Environmental > Aquatic > Freshwater >...
AGCGGGACGAGAGCAAGCCGGGCGCCGCCCGGGCATCGTCCTCAGCCACACACGTTACAACGAGAAGACCGGCCTCGCTGTCTTCTGTCCCGTCACCAGCCATGCAAAGGGATACCCATTTGAACTCGCCCTGCCCGAGGGTCTTCCGGTGTCGGGAGTGGTACTCTGCGATTATGTGAGATCGCAGGACTGGAAAGAGCGCAAGTGGCAGCCGATCTGCAAAATGCCTGCCGCCTTCGTGCAGGATGTGATGGCGCGGACTCTCACATTGTTTAAAATTCCGCCGACAAGTTGACAGTCACGGGCGGGAAGTGTGCTGGAAACCGCGCATGCGCCGCTCCCGGAGATTGCGTCCGCAGATGGACACAGATCAACGCAGATTTTTCCGGAGAAACTCGTTCACACCGCCTTTTTCCAAATGGGCACGACTTTTTTCATCTGGTCGATGAGATGCTGACAAGCGGCGAAGGCTTCAGCGCGGTGACCGGCCCTGACTTCGACCCAGAGCGAACATTCACCCACCGGCACATGGCCGATGCGATGGATCAACCGGATGGAAAAAATCGGCCAGCGTCTCTCGATTTCATCGAAGATGAGTCGGAATTGATGTTCGGCCATGGGGATGAACGCTTCGTATTCCAAGGCCAGGATCGTCTGGTTCGTTTCGGTGTCCCGGACGATGCCGGAAAAATAAACCGCCGCACCAGCTTTGCCGCCTGGCTCGCGATTTCGAACCAATTCCAGCTCGTCGATGGGATCAACGGAAATTAAAAGTTCACGCTCCATGTTTTTTCAAAAACAAAGATTTTTCAGCCCCCCTGAACTGGCGGGAAAAACGAGATGACATCCCCCGGTTGCAGATGGTGTTCTGGAGAAACGTAATCATATCCCACGGCGATCAAAGTCGATTTGTGGAACGGGGCGAGGTTTGGAAACTGCTGGAAAACCTGTGCCGCCGCAGTCCTCAATTCGGTTTGTTCCGGAAATTCAAGGGTTGTTTCCGGGCAACCGGCAAGCTCGCGGTAATAAGAAAAGAATTGGATGCGGATCTGCATTGAAAAAGAGAGTAGTGGGCGAAGAAGTGAGCGGCAAGGGGTGAGGGGGGGTATTAAAATTGGGTGAGGCTGCCTCCCCGGAGCGCGGGTCTGTGACGTTTGTTACCCGCGCTGGAGTTTGGACATTTTTCAGGGAAAATCCCAACGGGATTTCGTCACAAAGCCCAGGGTTATACGACGCAGTCGTTACCCTGGGATTATGAATTCAATTTTTTCAACCCCAACGTGGGTTGCGCCCCAATCCCAAAGATATCGTTCATCTCGCAACCCACGTTGGGGTTGTTTGTCTGGGGGTTTATTTACCCAGGGTGGCTTGTTCAACTCGACACTGGGCTTTGGGTCGAAATCCCTATGGGATTTGCGGCAAAGGTCTTCGTCCTGCCTAAATAATATCCAAACTCCAGGCTGCGGCTCACAGAGCTCACAGACCCGCGGTCCGGGAAGGTCTCTTTACATTTCACCCACTTTTAATCCCGCCGGGGTGCGGAGCCATTGGCCAGATTTACAAAAAAACTTCATTTGTGTGGGAGCAAATTCAGAACCTTTCCGTCCAATCACTGTTGGGCATGTTATAACTATGTATTGTCAGCTTGAATTTTTATGAAACGCACTGTTTTTTTATTGGGAACTGTCTTGTGTCTCTCCGCTTCCTCATTACAGGCCCGGGTCAAGCTCGTTGCTTTGCCCGACCGAGGCAAGATGGTGGTCTCTCTTCTCAACCCTGCCGCCACCCTGGTGGAGGAAGAACGAACCGTCGCCCTCCAACGGGGCGGTAACGACATCGATTTTTCCTGGAAGGGGGTGCAGCTTGATCAGGGATCAATCCAGGTCCGTCCGCTGACCGCCCCTGACAAAATCCGAATCGTCAGCACCAGTTTTCCACCAAACGAAAACGCCCTGATCTGGAATGTACAAAGTTCAGAGCCCGTGGAAGCCCGGTTTCGGATCAGCTACTTGATCTACGGTCTGGAACGGGATGTGATTTACAAGGCGGTGGCCGAGCCGGATGAAAAAGCCCTGAACTTGCGGAGTTATGTGCGGATTAGAAACAACTCGGGCGAGGAGTTCACAGATGCGGAGTTTCATCTGCCGCAAGGGTCTGTTTTTAAAAGATCGGTGAGTCACGAAGAAATCGTGGAGATTCAGTCGGATCGAAAGGATCTGGTCCCCATGAAAAAGGTTCTGACCTGGGACGCAGCGACCACTCCCTGGGTTCCCGAGTATGAAAACAAAACCGTCGGACTTCCCATGTCGTATGAACTTTTGAACACAAAAGGTTCAAAGCTGGGCGGGTACACGCTTGAAGCAGGAAAAGCCCGTATCTTCATCAAGACCCGCGATCCGGGTGCTGCGGCCGGTTCAGATCCGCAAGGCGTGACTTTTTCCGGTGAAGACTGGGCGGTGCTGACCCCGGTGGACCGGGACATGAAACTTTCCATCGGTCAAAGCCGCGATGTGAAGGTGATTCAACGGCAGACAAAAAACGACAGGACCAACATCCGGCGCAACAACAAGAACCAGGATGTGGTCTGGGACACCGATGAAGTGATGAAAATCGAGGTGGAGAATTTTAAAAAATCGCCTGCGGAATTGGTGCTGGTGGAGCATATCCAAGGGTTCTGGAAGATCTCTGAAAGCACCCACCCTCACACCAGGAAGGACGCCTTCACCCTGGAGTTCAAACTTTCGCTCCCTGCCGAAAGTGTGGGTGACAAGAAAACTGTCATCACCTATTCGTTCAACCGGTTTAACGTCTCCGGCCAGGAACCTTCCAGCTACTGATTTTGAGGTTTTTTATGAAGATTTTTACCAAGATTTTGGCGTTATCAATTCTGATCACATCGGTGCTGAATGCGGCGGCTCGTGTGCAGGTGGTGACCCTTCCGAAGCGGGATTCGGTTCAACTCACCATTTACAATTCTGTTGATCTCACCCTGGTGCGGGAAACCCGGTTTCTCACGTTCAAAAAGGGAATCAACAAACTGGAGTTTTCCTGGGCCAACACCTTGATCGATCCCACTTCCCTGGAGTTTCGTCCGCTAAACCACGCGGATCAGGTGGAGGTGCTGGATGTCAGTTTTCCTCCCCGCGTGGCCAATACACTGGAGTGGCGCATTCAGAGCGAATTCTCCGGCGAGGTTCAGGTGGAGATCCGGTATTTTACCAGCGGCATCAATTGGAGCGCGGATTACACGGTGGAGTCCGGGTCGGATGAAAAATCAATGAACTTCAAAGGGTTCGTGAAAGTGAACAATCAGAGCGGTGAAGATTATGAAAACGCCCAGATCCGGCTGGTGGTCGGGGTGGTGAAACTGGTGGAAGAAATCGCCAGCCTGGCCAACGGAGGCCGGCCTAAAAATCCGGGTGCCGGAGCCACGACCCTGTCGTTGCCAAGGATGAACAAAACCCGTGCAGTCCTTCAGGCCATGGATGCAGCCGTGGCGAAGGAAGAACTGGACGGCGGCATCGCCAAGGAGGGTGTGTCGGAATATTTCCTCTACACCGTTGCCGGGCGGGACACGATCCCACAAGGATGGTCAAAACGCCTCGCCTCCTTGAGCGCCACGAATGTCGCCCTTTCGAGCTACTACAAATTCGAAGCGGAACGCTGGGGGAATAGTGTGATCCGATTTTACAAGTTTCGAAATGACAAGACCAACAATCTGGGGACCGAACCGCTTCCGGACGGGGCGGTCATGGCTTTCCGCACGCTGCCGAAAGACGGACTGTTTTCTTTCGTGGGCCGGACTTCGGTGAAATATATTCCAATCGATGAAGAGGTGGAGTTGGAACTCGGCCCCGACCCCGAGGTGTTGGTGAAACCGAGGTTGATGGCCTGGGAAAAATCGGACCTTCGATTTGACGTGAGAGGCAATGTCGATGGCTGGACCATCAAGGAAACCTGGGAGCTGGAAGTGCAGAACTCCAAGGAGATCGCCGTCACGCTGGATTATAGAAAGAATCTTCAAGGCGACTGGACCCTGACCTCGGCCCAGAGTTATGAGAAAGTGGATGCGGCGAAGGTAAAATTTGTTCTTCCCCTGAAGCCTTTGGAGAAAAAGAAAATCACCTTTGACCTGGTGACCCGTCATGGCACGAGCAAGTTGAAGTGACATGTAGAGGGTGAGCGGGAAATGCAAGCGCCCGCTCCGGGGAGGGTTTGGTGTTCTCCTTTTCCGAGCGGTCGCTTCTTTTCCGCCCCGGCTTGCCTTCGAATGGGCCATGGATATTCTGTCTCCCAACATTGAATGACGAGAACCGTTTATGTCCCTGACATATGAGCAAGATTCCTGATCCTTTCCGCGAGAAACGAAACAGCGAAGGTGTCCTGGCCTGCGAGTTTCAAGGCGAGAATGTGCCGATGATCCTGCGTCATGAAGATGTGCGCAAAGCCGCGAAAGATTGGAAAACCTTCAGTTCCGACGCCCCGTTCCGCGTGCCGATCCCTTCGGAAGAGGATGTCCGGACTATGCGCCAGCTCCCGGTCGAGACCGACCCTCCAGATCACACAGATTACCGGAAGATTGTGGAACCCTTTTTCCTGAGGGCAAAAGATCCGGCCGTCATCGCGCATGTGGAAGCATTGATCGAAGGCATGTTGTCTGAGGCGATGCGACGCGATTCCACCGAGATTGTGCGGGAATTTGCCCTGCCGATTCAGTCGCGCGCTCTCGCCTATCTGCTCAACGTCCCGGAGTCGGAGGCGACCACCTGGATCGGCTGGGGTGTCCATGTGTTCCGGGATGGGGGCTCAAAAGGATCCGCGCTGGAGACTTATCTCCACGGACAATTTGACCGCGGGCAGGCTGAATCCAGCGAAGATTTCTTCAGCGTGTTGACGCGGGCCACCTTCCGGGGGCGACCACTGACTCGTGAGGAGATGATGGGCTTTGGCAACCTGACGTTTGCCGGCGGACGGGACACGGTCATTCATACCATCTCCTCTGTGCTGGCTCATCTGGGGACGCATCCCGAGTCCCTGGAGTTTCTCCGGCAGGATCCCTCCCGCATCGTTCATGCAGGCGAGGAGTTTTTCCGTGTCATCACTCCGTTGACCCATATTGGCCGGGTCTGTCCGGTGGACACGGAAGTTCATGGGTTCCCGGTCAAGGCCAAGGGAAGAGTCTCGCTCTGCTGGGCTGCGGCCAACCAGGATGAATCAGTTTTCGATTCCCCGGGCGAGGTGCGACTGGACCGAAAACCAAACCCTCATCTCGCCTTTGGTTTCGGAGCCCACCTTTGTCTCGGGGCAGCGCATGCGAGGTTGATTCTGCGGACGCTGCTGCAAAAGTGCGTTCAACACATCGGTAGCATCGAGCTGCTGGAGGCGAGGGAGCGGGTCGAGAATGAATCCAGTTTCCAGCGCGTGATGGGTTACGAATCTTTGACCCTGCGTCTTAAGCCGCGTTGAGCCGTGTCCGCCCGCAGGATGACGCTCACCGTCCAGTTGCAAATCCAACGCGGAGTAGAATCGTTGCCTCTCCCCGGGGGAGAGGGTTAGGGTGAGGGCGATGTTTTTTTCAACTGCATCGTTGGCTGAGTTCGGACGCCCATTGGGTCTTGCCGTGCGACTGTGCCTTTGACGTCAAACCCTGGCGACTTGTCCGGCGGCTTGCCGCACTGAGGAGGGCTGATTTTGGAATTCTGAATGGCGGCTTTTTCTTCGAGGCGCTTTTTGCGCCTCCAAAGCTCGATCCGGGAGGCGGTCGCGAGAAGGAGCATCCAGAGCATCATGTTCCTCGGTTGAGTCAGGACACGTTCGAGAAAGCTCTGCAAATAATTTGTCAGACAACCCATGGCCAGACCGAGGCTGATGGCGCTCCACCATTGCGATCTGAATTTCAGAAAAGCCCGAAAATTGAACCAGAGAAACCCGCCGATAAAAATCAGATAGGCCGCAAAACCGGGATAGCCGGTTTCCGCCAGCAGGAGGAAATAATGACTCTCCGAAATCCCTTTTTTGTGCTTTTTGTCAATGATCTCGCCGAACTTGCGGGAACGTTCCTCAATGACGTCCCCATATTTGTAGGGGTGATTGATGGTGATTCCATAATTGTTCCATCCCACTCCGAGCGCGTGATCCCGCAACATCGCACGGGAGGCATTGTTGAGATCGATCCGGGTGAAGTTGCTCGCTTCATTGTATTGATCGTTGAAGCGCTTGAGAATGGTGTCGAGGGTGAATGCCAGTCCGATGGCCCCGATGATCGCCAGAGCGGTCATCACCGCCACGCGTCGCACCGTGATTTTGTCGATCAGGCCCAGCAGCAGCACACCTGTCGTTCCGGCTGCAAAGATGACCAGACCGGCCCTCGAGAGGGTGGATTGAACGGTGATCGCACAGGCCAGGAATCCGGCGAGATACCAGTACGAATTCCTGTGTCGCGCCGCCGACCCGAGTGCGAGAAGCAACATTCCAAGCATGGTGAAATACATGGAGAGGGAGTTCTGATGTTCGAAAGTTCCGCTCACTTGGTAGAGGCCGTTGAGGTATTTCATCTTCAACACAACTACACATTCCCAGAGCGCGGTGATGGACATGGTTTTGAAAAAGAAATGAAGCTCCTCGTCCCCCTTCAAAAACTGGTAACCTGCCAGGAAAATGAGGGTCACTTTCACCGATTTTAAGGCCGCCATGGCAAAAAAGATCTTGTCCGGCGCGTTGACCAGCGAAAGCGCGCTGGCAGCGATGTAGAGCAGGTAAAGCATCAGCCCGGGTGGAAGCCACCTGAAGGAACGCGGGGCCTCCAGGAACCTGGCCACGATCAACGCAATGGCCGGCACTTCGTTGAAAAAGAAATGGAACCCGCGGGCGTGTCCGCTGTAGTTGGGGTCGAAAAGAATGGTCAGACCCCATTCCGCAGGTTTTAAAAAACCTGAGATGGTCATGAAGACCATGGCCGCAAAAACATATTTTTGGATTGTCGGCCTGTTTTTGATGAGCAATCCCAGGAACGGCCCCACGATGCTGAACAGGAACAGGATCAATGCCAGCTTCAGGATGTCGTTCTCGTCCACGCGCCGGAGATTAAAGGCATCCCGGCAGCGGTGGAAGAGGGTCTCTTCTGCAAAATCAAATACAGGGCGATGGAAAGGCGGCATCCTCCATTCACCCTCCCCCGGTCAGGGTTTCTCCTGCGCGCCGTAGGGGCCGCCTGAAACCGCGACTAGTAGTTCTTCCGCCGCTTTGTCCCTGCGGCCACCCGATGTTCAAACCGGTCCTGTCGGTCTTAGATAACCCACAGAGTTCGTTCAAAGAGCTTCAATCTAAAAAATGCAGGTCGTTCATTTACTCAGAAAATACAATCCTGCGGAGTGGGGTGGAACCGAGACGGCGGTCAAGCGACTGGTTGACGGCCTACATTTTCATGGCGTCAACCCGGTGGTGTACTGTCCGGAGCTCGACATCCCATCCACCGATGATCCGTTTCAAATGGCCGGGTATCCGGTCAGGAGATTCAAGGCATGTGTTCCCGTCTGGGGGATTTCTGACCGGCAGAAAAAGCAGCTGGTATCTGTCGGCGGAAACCTCATGTCTTTCCAGGTGATATGGGATTTGTTGATGGAAAAGGATGTGTCGGTCATCCACACCCACACTCACAACAGACTCGGCGGGATTGCGCTCACGGTGGCGAGGATCAGAAAGATTCCGCTGGTGGTGACGGTGCATGGTGGGGTACTCGACCTCCCGGCCGCCGCCCGTGACTATCTGCTCAAACCGCTCGCCGGCGGTTTTGAATGGGGAAAAGTTTTTGGTCTGCCCCTGCGTTCGCGACGGGTTCTCCAGGACGCCGACGCCATCCTCACATGCAACAAAACCGAGGCCGACCTGTTGCAGAAAAAATATCCGTGCCAGCGGATCGTGGTCCAGCCGCACGGCGTGCCCTGCTCGCATTTCGAAAAGGATGTTCGCGAGCAAGCCCTCACTGCCTTTCCGCAGATCAAAGGCAGGCAGCTGCTGCTGGTCGTGGGTCGGATCGATCCGGTGAAGAACCAAGGATGGATCATTGACCATATTGCTCCGGTTTTTGAAAAATTTCCGAAGGCGGTGCTGGCCTTCGCCGGCGCCCCGACCGACAGTCTCTATTTTGAGGAGATCAGGCAGAAGGTCTTTTCGCGGGGCTGGGGTGAGCGTGTGTTTTTCCTGGGAGGAATCCCGCCCGGAGACCCGGCTTTGACCGGTTTGATGCAACAGGCTTCGGTGCTGTTACTCCCATCCCTCTCGGAAACATTTGGACTGGTGATCCTCGAAGCATGGGCCTCGGGAACAACGGTGGTTTCCAGCCGCACCTCTGGGGCAAAATCAATGATCAACCACGGAGAAAACGGCTGGTTGTTCGACCTGGAGAATCCTTCCGGATTCGTCAGCGCGACCGAGAGCGCCCTTTTGCGCACCGATCTGGCCCGCCAATACGCCGCCGCCGGAAAAGCCAGGGTCAAGGCCGAGTTCGACGACCGGGTGCTTGGTGGACGGGTCAAGAAACTTTACGGGGAGCTTATGGAGTTCAGGCGATGAAATACGTGGTTATCAGAGACGACGACACCAACCCATTGATGCCGGTTGAATATCTGGAGCGGCTTTACCGCCCTTTCCTGGACAAAGGCCTGCCGGTCAACCTGGCCACGATTCCAAATGTCAACACCGAGGCCTGCTACGCCGAGGGCAAGCCCGAGCTTTTTCTCCTGGCAAAAAAAGGGCCCACGCCCAAAACCATGCCGATCGGGTCCAATCCCGCGCTGGTCAATTACCTGAAGTCAAATCGCGGTTATTGCATCGTGCAACACGGATGCAGGCACGAGTTCGTCAACCAGGATTACGAGTTTAATCACGCAAACCGGACGGATATCGCACGGCGGCTGGACGAGGGAGCCCGGCATCTGCAGGATGCCGGTTTTCCCCGCCCTAGCACATTCGTCGCTCCCTACGACCGGCTGTCGAAGCAGGGGCTCGTGGAGGTGGTATCCCGTTTTCGCGTGCTTTCCACAGGCTGGTATCAGCTCGGAAAACTGCCGCTCGAATGGTGGCCCGGATACGCCTTGAAAAAAATCCTGGGCCGGCCGCATTGGAAGGCGGGCCGCACCCTGATGCTGACGCATCCCGGATGCCACCTCTCTTATCACAAGCCCTATGACACCATGATGAGCGAGATCATCAAGAGCATCGAGAGCCGGCGGTTGACAGTCCTGGTGACCCATTGGTGGGAATATTTTCGCAACAACGAGCCGGATGAAAAATTCATCAGCATCCTCCATGAGACCGCTGAATTTCTGGCTCGAAGGAAGGATATAAAAACCATCCGTTTTGATGACCTGGCCGCCGGAGCCATCAGCCTCAACTAGCCGCAAATATGAAATCGGAATTGTTGACCATCCTCAGATGCCCCGAATGCCGCACAAGGTTCGGACTTTTTCCGGCGGCATCGGACCACCGCGAAGTGCGACGCGGCACGATTGTCTGCAAGGGGCTCGAGCCGCATTCGTACGAAATCGTGGACGGGATTGTCCGCCTGGAAACCGGCTTCAACCATGATGCGGTCAGGAGGGAGATCGACTACGAGAACAGCACCTATACAGGGAGCGAGCGGCTTACTGATCCCAGAATCATTGCGCAGTTTCCGGATACATTGTCGGATTTGTGGCCGCACACCTGTCATTTTGGTTCTGATTTCCAGGTCTTGATTGACCGTCTCGAGCTGGCTCCTGACGCCTGGGTGCTCGACATCGGCACCGGGCCGTGCTGGAGCAGCCGATTGCTGGCGCAGCGGGGTGCCCGCGTGATCGCGCTCGATGTCAATGAGGCTGACTATTATGGATTGAAGACATCGGACATATTGTTCGAGGCGCACGGGGTCTATTTCGAGCGGATTCTTGAAAGCATGACCCGGCTTCCGTTCAAGGACAGCTCGGTCCATGCCATAACTTTTAACGCATCCTTCCATCACACTCCGGATCTTGAGGAGACCTTAAAGGAGTGTGCCAGGGTCATCCGGCCCGATGGAGTTGTTGCCATGGTCAACGAAGAGTTTGTCTCGTTTCGCCACCGGATGTTCCCGTCCGGGCAGTCTAGTGACACCGGATCGCACCACTGCATCCCATACGTAGAATTTGAAAAAGCGAGCCGGAGCAATGGTTTCTCCTCCAGCTATTTCGTCGCGGATCATGTCCGGAAACGGCTGGAAGGAAAACTCGCACCCGCGCTTGGAGGCCTCCTGGTCAGGGCTCTGGAAACATTTCCTTCAACCCTGAAACAGCTGAATTCAGCCTTGATCCTCCTTCGCAAAACCAGTCCTTCCACCCGCCCGACTCAGGGCGTGAAGGTGCTGGCGGAAACTGCTTCTTCCTGAAGAAATGCCCAGGAGACGACATGGAGAACAGTAGATCCACCAGCTCACCGCCAATCGCCATCCTCGGTGTTCCGTTCGACAACGTCACCACCGCTGAGACCGTTGATTTGATCGGGGAAATGATCGCCACCCGGCGGCCCCATTACCTCGTCACAGCCAACGTTGATTTTTTGGTGCAGGCGCTGCATGACGTCGAGCTGCGTCGCATACTCATGGACGCCCACATGGTGCTGTGTGACGGGACCCCCCTGGTCTGGGCTTCGCGGCTTCTTGGGAATCCGTTGCCGGAACGGGTGGCAGGTTCAGACCTAGTCCCGCTTTTGATCCGTGTTGCCGCCGAAAAAAAACACCGGCTTTTTTTCCTGGGCGGTACCCCGGAGGCCACCGGGAAGGCGGTCACAAAACTACGGTCTCAATTTCCCGAACTCTGCATCTGTGGTTTTTATTCCCCGCCATTCAGCAGGCTGATGGACATGGATCACCAGGAGATACTCCGTCGGATTGAAGAAACACGACCAGACATTCTTTTTGTCTCATTCGGCTGTCCGAAGCAGGAAAAATGGATCGCCATGCATTACCGGGCCATGGGTGTGCCGGTGGCCGTGGGGGTCGGGGCCACCATCGACTTTCTAGCTGGAACTGCAAGGCGGGCTCCGAAATTCATGCAGCGCACCGGGACTGAATGGATTTTCCGAATGGTTCAAGAGCCGCGAAGGCTGTGCAAGCGGTATTTCAACGACCTCTGGTGGTTCAGCCAGGCCATTGTCCGGCAATGGTGGGCGATGCAATTTTCACCTCGGCCAAAACCGAACCCGTCTCCTGCGGCACCGATTGTCCAGGAGAAGTCGTGGAAAAGGATCCGCATGCCGGAGCGCCTGGACGTGACCAGCGTGCGTCAGGACGGATCGCGTTTTGAGGAGGCGTTGGCGGCATCGCGTTATTGCCTGCTGGAGCTTCGCACCGTGAAATTCATCGACAGCACCGGAATGGGGTTGTTGATTCGGTTGCAAAAGCGGGCCCGCAACACCGGGCGCAAGTTGATACTGCTCTCTCCGAGCCCCGAGGTCGTTTCAGCGCTGAAACTGATGAAGCTGAGTGATTTTTTTATCACCGCCCGCGACTTCAGCGCGGCGATTCATCTCATGCAGGAAGATGATCAGCAACCTCATTCCGCAGAGCTACAGCAGAAGGATTCTCCAGCTGAAACGAGCCTCCTCTGGCGAGGGGAATTGACCGCCGCCAATGCGGAAAAGGTGTGGGAGTCCACGCATCAGCACATCATGGCAAAGTCTGACCATCATCCCGCCAAACTTTGCATCGATATCACCGGGCTCCAGTTCATCGACAGCACCGGGCTCGGCGTCATGCTTCGAACCAAAAAGAAGGCCTTGCAACAGGGCATGAGCATCGTGTTCACGGGGATACAACCCAATGTCCGCAACGTCCTGAAACTCGCCAAGCTCGAAGGATTCCTTTTGGGGGAACCAAAGTAGGATGAAGATAGGCCTCTCAACTTTGATGATTCAACGCGGGCGCACCGGCATTGCCCAGTATGTTTTCGCCCTGGTCGAAGCCCTCAGGTCTCACACCGCAGATTATCAGCTTTCGTTGTTTGTGCTTGAGGAAGATCTGCCCCTCTTTCGATTCGCCTCCGATTTTGTCCGGACCATCACGGTCCCGGAGAGATACCGCGGCGCCCTGCGCAATCTCGTCTGGCACCAAACAGAACTCCCTCGCCTGAGCAGGGAACTCTCCCTGGACGTGCTGCATCTGCCGAGTTACCGGAGGCTGGTGTGGTCGCAATCCATCCCGTCTGTGGCCACGATTCACGATCTGGCCCCTTTCAGAATCAAGGGGAAATATGATTGGAAACGGATGTTTTATGGGCGTGTGGTGGTGAAACAGCTCGCTCATCGCCAGAAAAAAATCATCGCCATCAGCCGTTTTACCGCAGAGGACGTCCATCATTTTTTTGGCATACCGCGAAGTCGCATTACCGTCATCCACAACGGTATTGATCATAAGCGATTTTCCCCCGGAGACCGTTCCTCCGCCCTCCAGACAGTGAAACACCGGCATCAGCTGAACCATCCCTTCCTGCTTTACACGGCGAGAATCGAACATCCGGCGAAAAATCATCTTCGATTGCTGCGTGCCTTCGAGGAGTTCAAGCGTGTGACGGGAAAGCCGCACGAACTGGTTTTTGCCGGGGCGGAATGGCACGGCTCGGAAGTGGTTTCACGCGCGGTGGAGGCGTCGCCTTACAGTAATTCGGTGAGATGCCTCGGTTTTGTCCCCGACCCGCACCTTCCTGATCTGTATCGCGCCGCCGACCTGTTTGTCTTCCCATCCCTTTTTGAAGGATTCGGATTCCCGCCCCTGGAGGCCATGGCTTGCGGTTGTCCGGTGCTCTCCTCCGACCGCGGCGCCCTGGGCGAAGTAGTCGCCGATGCAGCCCGTATTGTTGATCCTGAAAGTACCGAGGAGATTGCGGACGGAATTCGCGAGATGCTGGAGCCCGTTTCGAGGAACGAGTGGATTCATCGCGGGTTGATCCGGTCAAAGACATTTGACTGGAGCCTCAACGCCGAAGCAACTTTGAGGGTATATCAAGCGGCGGCCGGCGGCGCGGGGTCGTGATTAAACCGGGTGAGTTAGGCGAGATTCACCCCTGAAAGTCCACCCAGATTCTGGTGGCATGGGGCTTCAAAAAACGGGAATCGATCAAGTTTTTCCCAGATGTGCCGATAAAAGTCCGGGAATTTTGGCGTTTTAACGGCAAATTTGGGTTGTAGATTTTTCATCCCTGTTCTTGCTTTGCGCTTAAATCGTGAGAAGTTATCTGAGTTTAATTCGGGCGCAATTCTTGATGACAAACCCTCGGGAAAAGTTAAAACCGTCGGAATTTCTCATCTGCCCGCTTTGACGGGCGGGGAATTGAAACCTGAAAAACAGGAAAAGCATGAAAATTTTGCAGGACAAAATTGTAACAATCAAAACGGCCGGCTGGATTTGGCTGATGACAAACATCCCGAGTTCCCGGAGGTTCTTGGTCCTGTAAAATCGAAGGCTGATCCTCTTCAAACAACGGTTAACCTTTTATCACTACAATGGCATTTATTTTTTGGACTACGGTCGGTTTTGGGGGAGGGATACTTTTCTCATCACTTTTTGAATGGGTCTTGCATCGTTTCGTGATGCACAAGCCGCTGGGCGCTTTTCGATATCCTTTCGAAAGTCACGCCATCGTTCATCACACCGTCTTCAAGGCGGATCACACCTATCTGTTGATCAACGAAAAGGACCGGCACATAGTAACCATGGCTTGGTGGAACGGCCCGGTGCTTGTCTCGATGTGTATTCTTCCGTTCGTGATCCTCAGTTTCATCTTCCAAAAATGGGGTCTTGTCGCCGGTTCCATGGTTTCCTGCACCGCCTATTACGTCGCCTACGAATACATGCACTATTGCATGCATGTCCCGCGTAAACGGAATCTTGAGCGTTCCGGAATTTTCTTCCGCCTCAACGGACATCATCTTCTGCATCACCGTTTCATGCACAAGAATTTCAACGTGGTTCTGCCGATTGTTGACCTTCTCTTCGGAACCTTGCTCGTTCGTTCCCCCATTCAGTTCAAACAGGCCGAAGGACCGGCTTTGCCGAATGTTCAGCCCCGAAATTCAGCTCCGACCAAAAAACAGGTCTTGACCAACGCCTGATTCAGGCCGGGTTGTTTTTCCCTCCATTTCCGAATCCCCGGGCAAATCTTCGCCCGGGGATTTTTTTTGCCACGAAGCATTGTTTTCCATTGAAAACAAGCTTGCGCGCAAGGCGGTTCCGGTGATGAGGAGGAAACCATGGGCGCAACTTTCGGATTCGGTCTTTGACCTAGCTTCCAAAAGCCTATTAAAATGTTTCATGCCTTTCCAAATCGATCAATCAGACCCCGCCATTTTCGATGTTCGAACTTCTGCCGCCGGGCCTGAGGGTTCGCTTCCCATTGATGAATCCTATCTGCTCACCCGGCCGAGCGGAGATCTTTTCGGTCTAACCCAGAATGCCGGGATGGGATGGAAAGCCTCTGAACTTGGTCGGACCGAGTTCCTAATATTGAGCACCCAGGGAGGGCTCCGCGCCCCGGATGGTTCCCCGATTGCGTTGGGGTTTCACACCGGGCATTGGGAAATCGGAATCCTCGTCGAGCTGGCCGCAAGGGAGTTTGCACGCCTGAAAACAATTCCATTCGCGGCTTATTGTTCGGACCCCTGCGATGGCAGGACGCAGGGCACTGCAGGAATGTTCGACAGCCTCCCGTATCGCAACGATGCCGCCATCATTTTCAAACGCCTGGCCCGTTCTCTCCCCCGAAGGTCGGGGGTGCTGGGGATTGCAACATGCGACAAAGGGCTGCCGGCGATGATGATGGCGATGGCCGGGCTTGGAAATCAGCCTGGAGTGCTGATACCCGGGGGTGTGACTCTTCCTCCTGAATCGGGCGAGGATGCAGGCACGGCCCAAACTTTAGGGGCGCGCTTTTCTCATGGGTTGATTTCACTCGACCGTGCGGCCGATCTCGGTTGCCGCGCCTGCGCCACGCCGGGTGGCGGTTGCCAGTTTCTCGGGACCGCCGCCACTTCTCAGGTGGTGGGTGAGGCGCTTGGAATGTCGTTGCCCCACACGGCGCTGGCACCCTCCGGGGAAAAAGTTTGGAAACAAATCGCGGTGCAATCCGCGCGTGCGCTGGTGGATCTGGAGAAAAAACAAATACCCCTTTCTTCGATTCTCACCGACGGAGCGGTTCGTAATGCCATGGTGGTTCACGCCGCCTTTGGCGGATCGACCAATCTGCTTTTACACATTCCAGCCATCGCCCACTCAGCCGGTCTCTCCAGACCTACCGTCGAGGACTGGATTGAGGTCAACCGCAAAGTCCCGCGCCTTGTCAGCGTGATGCCGAACGGCCCCATTTATCATCCCACCGTCCGGGTCTTCCTGGCCGGAGGTGTCCCCGAGGTGATGCTGCATCTTCGCGGTCTTGGCTTGCTTGATCTCAATGTCCTCACAGTCAGCGGACTTCGTCTGGGCGAAGTCCTGGATCAATGGGAACGATCCGACCGGCGGCTCAGGTTCCGCGCCGTGCTCAAGGAAAAAGACGGGGTTGATCCATCGGATGTGATCATGGACGTGGCCCAGGCCCGCCAACGCGGACTGACCAGCACGGTGGTTTTTCCCAAGGGAAACATCGCGCCTGAAGGCTGTGTGATCAAAAGCACCGCCATCGATCCCAGCGTGGTGGGTGCCGACGGCGTGTATCGCAAGTCAGGTCCGGCGCGGTTTTTCACCAGCGAACAGGGTGCCATTCGTGCGATCAAAGAGAAACGCATCGTCGCGGGAGACATCATGGTCCTGGCGGGGATCGGTCCGATGGGCACTGGAATGGAGGAAACTTATCAGGTCACCTCGGCGCTCAAACATCTGCCTTTTGGCAAACACGTGGCGCTGATCACCGATGCAAGGTTTTCGGGAGTCTCCACCGGTGCCTGCATCGGACATGTCGGTCCTGAAGCCTTGGCCGGAGGCCCGATCGGCAAACTCCAGGACGGTGACTGGATCGAGATCGTGGTGGATAGGACACAAAATATTGGCAGTGTCAATTTTGTGGGTACGGCGGAAAATCCGCTCTCTCCGGAGGAGGGTGCGGCGGTCCTGGCGGCGCGTGAGCCCAGAAAGGATTTAATGTGTAATCCACAGGTTCCACCCGAAACCCGGGTCTGGGCCGCTTTGCAGGAAATTGGCGGAGGCATCTGGGGCGGTTGTGTTTACGATGCGGAGGAGATATTAAAGACACTGGCCGCAGGCAGGGAGGCGCTGCGTGGCCGGTGATCCGATTGCCTTAACCCATGCCGGTTTCAGCCGTTTCTGAAGGTTGATTTCGTTTGTAATTTTTCCGAATCTGGAGGGACGGCATGCTTATGGACACTCCGGGCCTATCAGCCGTTCGATTTTCGAAATTAGTTTGACCAAAGGGAAACTCCCTCTTGATCTCCTGGTTTTTTCCTGCATCTTGTGGGCTCGTTTTTCACCACACAAGGAGTCGGTGAAAACCTTAAAACCTTCAGGCTTCCGGCCTGGCTTAAATCATCGGGGGGGAGAGTTTGGATTCGTGCCGTCTTTTGGCGGGCCGTTTTCAGGGCCATGATTTTTGAAATCTGAGAAAGGAAAATCATGAAATCTTTTGCCGCCGCCCTCCTGCTTTTTATCGCCTGCAGTCCGATTTCCGCCGCCTCTTTGCATGTGGTTGGCGACCCGCTCCGTCCGACCATCGTCCAAGCCTCCGGCGATCTTCAGAACTGGTCCAATATTCAAACCAATCCGCCAGGCGCACGTTTCCCGATCGCGGATGGAACAAGCCGTTCATTTGACCGCCGGTTTTACCGCGTGGTAAACGGCGCGACCAGCACCATCCCGGATGTTGTTCCGATTCCCGCAGACGATCTGGCGGCTCTTCCCAACAAGGTTTTTATGGCGGGGGAAGGTTTTAATGCGGTGCAGTTTTCATCATCGGGCACAGCTGCGTTTGTGGTCTGGAAAAATCAGGATTTGATTTATCGGGAGCGAAATTCACAAGGCGGCTGGGGGCAGCAGGTTGTTTGCAGCCTTGGCGGCGGCTTCCAGGTGAAAGAATATGACGAACACCGCTTTCAACCGGCTGCAGTGTTGTTTTTCGATTCGGGAAACAAACCTCATGTTTTCGTCGCTCAAAGCCAGAAGGCCCTGCATTTCGAGTTCAACGGCACCTGGTTCAAACGCGAAGAAATTGGTTTGCCTGCGAACAACCCTGTCTGTTTTGTCGGCGCCGTCGGATCTGGAGACAAATTCCATCTGGCCATGGCGGGTGCCGATCCGCATGCCATTTATTATGGAAACAATCGTAACGGAGGCTGGAATTGGACTCGGGCGGTCAGTTTAAACGGGCATCCGCGCGGTTTTTATCATCAGTCCTATGCGCCGCGTTTTATTTCGCTGGCTGTTGATTCGAAGAATATGGCGCACCTGGTTTACAGCCCGGCCTTCCAGATGTTGGGCGGTCCGGGAGGTTATCCCCGGCTGCTCAGCGAGTTGAACTATGCGAGCAACCAGGATGGGCAATGGCGCGCCGAAAGAATCGCCACCGTTCCAGATGGTTCAGGCGACAGCGGACTCGGATCCTCGATCGCCATTGGCGCAGACGACCGGCCCGCCATAGCCAGCTGGTATGACGAACGTGCGGACACCGGTTCGTCCCAGGAATCTCGTTTGATGTATCATCGCAAATTGTCGACTGGAAAATGGGAAACTTCGAAAGTGACAGAAAAAGCCGATCAATATATCGCGGGAGATGGCAACAAAGGGACCGGCTTCGCGCCTTATCTCAGGTTTGATGGAGCGGGGCGCCCCCACATTGTTTTCCAGGACCACGCGGCCGAGCATTTTGGAAACTCAGGGCAGATGGAGTATGCGGGGCAGATCCGGCACTGCTTTTGGAACGGCAGTCAGTGGGTGTTTCGTACCGTGGTCAGCCAGGGTTCGCCTTTGCTGAAACAGATGATCTACCCTTCTTTCGCCGTTTCCGGAAATGAAGTGGTGGGGATCGCATTGCAGCGCGAAACCATCTGGGGGCCGGATACCTGGCCTCGCACCATCGACTCCACTTATCGCCTGCTGAACTTTCAGTTCAATTTCTGATCGGAAATATTTCTGGCTCGACAGAACGGCACCGCTGATTATTTAGTCAGTGATTGCCTGTCTCCCCACCCATGACATGGGATTGGTTCACGATGAACTGGAGCAGGTTTGACAAGGACCTTTGGATCGATAAAAAGAAATTACATTTATGGATAAAATCATTCCGTTAATCAGTTCGGGAACAGCCGGTCCGCTTGGAGTGCTTCACCTTCCTAGGCTCTGGTTGAAATCCTCCCTGGAAAGTTGTGAAAAACTTGCCGACGGATATCCGGGCTGCGGCAAGGGCTATGATCAGATGGTTCTGGATGGCCTGGGGTTGGATCGCGATAAATTCATGAGTTACATCCGGAGCGCCCGCCCGACTTATCCGCAACTGGAAGACTGGATCAAAACGCAGCCCGGGGTGAAACTGGATGCGGCTTCGATTCAAAAATTGAACAGCTCGATCACCGGCTACAATCATGTGGATGAAACCCGTAAAGAAGTCTTGGCCTGCTGCGGGTTGACCGACGAAGGAAAGATTAAAGACGCGGTCAATCTGAACAATTTGGATGACTGGGCATCGTTCCACCAAGCAACGCTCAAGTAACGGGATTCACCGTGTGTTGCGGCCGGGGTGAATTCCTTGGCTGCAACAGCCAGTCTCCCATCCGCCATTGGTTCTGATGCGGTGAGGTGGCAGGAAAATCATGGGTGTCCGGCATTTGTCCGGCTGGCTGCATGAGGATGGAACGTATTCGACGTTGCCTCACCGCCTAATCCAAGTTGCCCAGCCCGAGGTATTCCAGGTCATCGATCCAAAATTCCCTTGGCCCAGTCGCGATGATTTCCATGGTGAAAAAATCAACCTCGGACAAAGGCAGTTTGGGAAACCGTTGGAAAGCCATCTCCACTTTCTGCCATGTCTCGGTCGCAGTCATCTCCGCCGGGAAAACGGAAACCACCTGGTTGGTGGTGAATGCATTGGCAAAAAGCGTCGAACGAATCCTGGCGTTTCCAGAACTGCTCTTGATCCAAAACCGCAGCCCCATCATCCGGTGAAGAACGATTTCCGAGCCCCGCACCCGGAGTGTGCCGACAGTCGTTGATCGCTTGTTGGCAGGAATCTTCAGGCCGAGCGAAAAGTGGCCGTTCTTTGGGGCTTGTTCCAGCCGCACGCTGTCTGAAAAATGATCATCTTCCAGGAGCTTCCAACCCATGGAACCGATTTCGAACCCTTCAATAAATGGAAAAAAAACCGAGGTGATGTTTTCCAACCCCAATTCTCGGGGGTGACAAACCCGAATCTGTGAATAATTTGTTCTGGATAGATCGATGGTTTGCAGAAAGTAATAAACCGGCTGGTCAAGGTTTCGGAAAGGGACCGCGACATCCCACTGTTCCCCGCTGCGATCCATCGGGTGCGGGCGCCAGTCGCGTGCCAGCCAATGCCCGGGCTCTTCGATGCTGACAAATGCCGTGACCGCCGCATTGGTGGACACCGAAGGTTTCGACGCCAGTTTCAGACGGCCGGCCAGGGATTCTGCTTTGAGGGTTGAGAATCGTTCGGGCCGAATTTGATTTGGGTGGATGAAAGAGGGATGTCTGGCTTCAGGTGCCGGTTGATCTGACAGAGTTGGAACAGTCTGGGCTTCGAGGCAATAACTAAAAAACCACCATTGCCCGAAACAGGCCAGAAAGACCATCAACCGCCCAAACCAGGATGATGTCCCGGCAGATATTTTCTCCGATGGAATGGGCTGGAAAATAAAACCTCCTGAGTCCGTGTTTGTATCAAAGCAGGTCGGCTGCCCGAGCGCTTATTTCGATGGCTTGGAAGGTTTGGCTGCTCCCGAACTGCTCCCCTTCTTGCCGCCTCCGCTGGCGGTCAAGATGGTTCCAGAGAGAAAACCGACTGCAAAAAAGGAGAAGTACATGATGGCGGCGGGTGTTTTGATTTCCTTCTTGATCAAAGGTGGCAGGGAAAACGAAATCGTCGAACGATTGTTCAGCCCCACCAGCACCACTAAAAGTAAAAGCACCATCACGAAGATTGTCTTAAAAAGAAGCTTGGCGTTCATAGGTCGGACGGAGACAGTAAAAAAAGGAATGGGGCACGTCAAACTATCTAGGGACTTGATTCGTCCGGCAGTCGAGAAAAATGGACTCAACGTGTTTGGAGTCCCGCCTTCAGGCGGTCAGGTCATTGCAAACCCGATATTTTAATGTATATCGAGCCCCACCCGCATTCAATCATGCACGTGCGGCGGTCATGAAAGAATGGTTTCGAGATTTGCGACCCTTCTCGACTGGAAACAGCCTGACCGCACAGGTTAAACCCGAAAACAAACTATGAGCATCGCCACCAAAACCGGTGATTCAGGAACCACAGGCCTGATGTATAACCGTCGGGTCTCAAAATGCCATCCCAGGGTGGAGGCTTACGGAGCTGTGGATGAACTGAATGCTGCAATGGGCATGGCCAGGGCGCTCTCTCAAAAAAACTTCCTGTCGGACAATCTTTTGATCACCCAGAAAGACCTGGTGATTGTCATGGGCGAACTCGCCACCCAGGTTGAGGATCTGCCTCGATATAAAAAGGACGGGTTTTCATTCACCACTCCGGAACTCACATCGAAACTGGACCGTCTGGTGCAGGAATTGGAGGCTCGAAAAATATCCTTCAAAGGCTGGGCCACGCCGGGTGCCACCCCGTGCTCTGCGGCTCTCGATGTGGCGCGGACCACCTGCCGCAGGGCGGAACGTAGAGTCTGCCATCTGCTCGAAACCAATTTGCTGGAAAATGCCGAAATCATCGTTTTTCTGAACCGCCTATCCGACGTGCTCTGGTTAATGGCGCGGTTCGAGGAAACCATCGAGGAACAGAAAACCTGACCTCGTGTCCGGTGAAACGATCCAATGCGGCCCGTTGGAGCTGCGGTACAGCGCCGCCAGGGTGGAGAGGATTTTCCTGCCGGAATTCGACTCGCGGGGCGTTGAACTTTTTATTCTGCGTGGCGACCTGATGCATTCAGTTGTCACCGGAAACAAGCTCTGGAAATTAAAATACAACCTGATGGAAGCCGCGAGGTTGGGGAAAAAGCGACTTGTGACATTTGGCGGCGCGTATTCCAACCACCTGCTGGCCACGGCTTTTGTATCCTCAGTTCTCGGTTTCCAATCACTCGGTGTTCTCCGTGGTGACGAAAGAATAGAGAACCCGGTGCTTTCCAAATGCAGGGAATTGGGGATGGAATTCCTCCGGGTATCCCGTGCCGCTTACCGGCAAAAGGAGGAGTTGATCGAACAGCATCGGCTGCAGACCCCGGAGAATTATTTGCTGCCCGAAGGTGGAAGCAACATTTTGGCGTTGAGAGGGTGTGCGGAAGTGATTGCGCCAGGATCACATTTTGACCATCTCCTGGTTGCGGCTGCGACCGGTGGAACCCTTGCAGGACTTACCCTGTCAGTTTCCCCCAACACCATGGTGGAAGGAATAGCAGTTCTCAAAGGTGCCAGTTTTCTGGAACAACAGATCAAATCGCTCGTTCCGGGCTCCGCCAATTGGAAAGTTCATCTTAACTTTCACCATGGCGGTTTCGCCCGCAGGACGATGCGGCTCG
>Ga0163152_10003176_pt1 | contig 21723 bp, 17 predicted proteins | sample OliLakLV19MP8IB2_FD_148635 | JGI IMG/M metagenome (GOLD analysis project Ga0163152, IMG submission 148635) | Freshwater microbial mat bacterial communities from Lake Vanda, McMurdo Dry Valleys, Antarctica - Oligotrophic Lake LV.19.MP8.IB-2 | ecosystem: Environmental > Aquatic > Freshwater >...
CTAAGTATAGCAAGGGCAAGGCGGAAGCCAGAGACTTCGCACAAAAAGAAGCGTTCCCTGGTTCAGGCACCGCGGAAAATGGTCAAGAATATATTGCAGAATCCCACGCTTGCCCGAGCTGTTATGTCGTTGTGGGTTATGGGGTGAAGGGGTCAAACGACAAAGAGAGCCCGATGCCGGCTATTCATAAGCCGCCAATCTCGTTAAGTCTTGCTGAGTTGGCAGCTGTAGACACCTGGTTGTATCTACGCGAAGGAGTCGACGCTCCATCATTCGAAGAAATGATTAAATCGTATGAGAAGTTCATTCCTGAAGCCGACCGGCCTAAGCAGCAGGAAGAAGCGACAGGTGGGGGGGCTAGTGCGTTAATGGCAGATGGAACCGAGACGGTAGATGTGATTTTTCAAAAGGCGACGTGCACGGCCTGTCATACGATTCCCGGTATTCCAGGAGCGAAGGGGACGATTGGTCCTGTGCTTGAAGAGGGAACGAATGCCTTGCTTCGCATGAAGGATAAAGATTACAAGGGATCGGCAAAGACTGTTCCAGACTACATCATGGAGTCGATCGTTTCACCCAGTGCGTATGTGGTGAAGCCATTTCCGGACAATACCATGCCGAAAGTATTTGGTCAAAAGTTGAGTGCGGGGGCTATGAAAAAAATCATTGATTATCTGTCACAGGTGAAGGTGGGATCGCCACCACCGAAGGTTTCATGATTGTGGCTATCCATTTCTTTTATCGAGTAAACGGAGTTCGCCGATGAAAGCATTAATGTCAGTCGCGGCACTTGCAGGGGCAGCTGGAATTCTCTTGCTTGCCGGAATGATCGTGGGCATCGTTCCGTCAAATTATGTACGCCTGATTGAAGGGTATATGCCGGTCCAAGTGATCGCGGAACTCACACTGTTCGTGGCTGGCTTTACAGGGCTTAGTTATATGATGGCAGCCATGGGAATGGCGTTTCCACGATTTTGGCAAGGAATTCTTTTTTGGGCATTCATTCTCCTTTATTTGAAGTTTCGTATCTATCCGCCGATTCCATTTAGCGTTCGCGCCATGTATGGGACGATCTCTCTGGTGGCCATTTTCATGTGGGTGTCTGCGAATGAGGAAGATTGGAAAAAATTCAAACAGCCAATCATGAACGTTTTGGATGCCAAGACCGGGGGCACCAAGGCATTGCGCATTGGATATCTGTTTATTATCCCGATCTTGATCGGTGGATTTTCATACAACGCCATGGTCCCCAAATCCGAGGAGCCAATTGAGTTGCGGACCGTGCACCCTGCCCCTCCGGCCAGTACCAAGGTGCATGGGAAGACCTATACACTTCAAACATCGCAGAATCCCTATCGTGTTAATCCTGAAGGAAAATACGATCAGGAGTATAGCAACGCCAATATCGTTGAACAGGGGATGGGCCGCTTGATGAAGCCGAATGCCAACCCCTGGGATAAGGATGCGCAAGGATACCTCAAATATGTGCGTGAGGGCGGAGAGATCTTCTATCAAAATTGCCACTTCTGCCATGGCGATAATTTAAACGGACGTGGCCTCCATGCTTTCGCATTCAATCCGATCCCCGCAAACTTTACTGACCCAGGTACGATCGCGCAATTACAAGAAACATTTATCTTTTGGCGTGTATCCAAGGGTGGGATCGGCTTGCCAAACGAAGGGTTTCCCTGGGCCTCTGTGATGCCACCATGGGAACAGCATCTGACTGTCGATGAAATCTGGAAAGTCGTCTTATTTGAATATTGGCACACAGGGTATTACCCGAGAACCTGGGATTAGAGTTCATCGAGTTTATAGCCAACCTGGATTTATGACATGAGGGAAGCGATGAAGAATTCGTTAAGGCTGAAGGCTGGGGCATTCCTCACGACTGCCTTCGGAGTGATCCTGGTCTCCGGAATCACAGGAGGCCTGACCTTTGCCGCAGAGACTCTTCCTGCGGGTTTCAAGAAGGGCGAATTAGCGCCTGAGGCTCCTGCCGACATGATCGAGGCAGGCAAGCGGGTTTACTTCACTAAATGCGTGTGGTGTCACGGGGTCGATGGCGCGGGCGATGGGCCTGGTGCCGATCGTCTCTGGCCGCGTCCCCGCAACTTCAACCAGGGGACGTTTAAGATTCGGCACACGGCCAGCGGTGAGTTGCCATTGTTCGATGCTAAGAAACCCACTCCCGGCCAGAACGATCTATTTGAAACCGTGACGCACGGTTTGCCAGGTTCCGCGATGCCGTCCTGGGAAGGCATTCTGACGGAAGAACAACGGCTCCAAGTGTTGTCATTCGTTACCACCGAGCTTGTGAAAGATCGAAAATTTACAGACAAGCAGTCGGAAAGCCAGACTGTGTTGCAGCTGGGCGATTTGAAGCCGATTCCTGCGACAGAGGAGAGTTTGAAGAAGGGAGCAGAACTCATTGTCGAGAAGAAGTGTGTTGAGTGTCACGGCGCTGATGGCCGTGGCGACGGCAATGCGTTCAATCTCAAAGACGATTGGGGTTTTTCAATACAGCCAGCCAATTGGCACAAGTGTTGGAACTTCAGAGGTAGCCGGCAAGATCCCTATAACGTCAAGAACATCTTCCGGACGTTTTCGACAGGAGTCAACGGTACTCCGATGCCTTCATTCGCCGACAATACCACGGTCGAAGAGCGGTGGCACATTGCGAACTTTGTGAACTCACTCTGTGAACGCGAGGCAGATGGGACACCTCTCTCGATCGATCAATTGACAGACAAACCAAAGGTGAACTTTGTGTTGTCCTCAGGGGTGGTCCTGGAAAACGGAGAGATTCCTGCAGATCCTGAAAATGAACTTTGGCAGAAGCGGGCCAGGAGAATTATCGCGATGGGTGGCCAGATCACCCATAAGCCCAGAAACTTCGTGAACAGGATCGACGACATCTGGGTGAAATCACTCTACAATGATAAGCATATCGCCTTCATGTTCCAGTGGGACGACCGTACAAAGAGCGTAGCCGAAGGGAAGTTGCCCTGGCCTCCGACCTCGGTCAATATCGATGTTAAGGAACAGGATCCGAAAACCGGTGAAGAGGGATCCATTGCATCGCGTCAGAATAACTACGCCGTGTACAACGATGCAGTCGCTATTGAAACTGCGGTGAAGTGGAAGGAACTACCTGCGCCGATTAAGCCCCGGTATCTGTTCGGAAGCAACGAGCAGTTCCCAATGGACATTATGAAGTGGGAGGCTGATGGGTCTCTCCGCGCCTTCAAGGGTACCGGATGGGATAAAGATTTTGAAGAACGAGACAACTACGAAGAAAGCAGTAAGCTACTTTTTTCCGAGTGGAAAAATGGCCGATGGACCGTGATCATTCAGCGGCCTTTGGGCAACAAGAAGGACCAGGATTACGACGAAGATACTTTCTTCGAAATGGGGCAATACATTCCCACGGTGTTCTTTGCTTGGGATGGGCACAATGGCGATGCGGGGAGGAAGATGGCTGTCTCAGCGTTCTATTATACCTTCCTGGAGCCCCCAACACCGAAAGAAGCCTATATCTATCCAATAGTGATTGCGGTAGGCGTTGTCTTTCTGGAAGGCTGGATCCTGATGAGACGATCAAACAAGCGGAAGGCAAAGAACGTTTAACGTTCATTACAACTGAGAGAGTCTGAAGCATCAAGAGGGGGTGGGGTGACCCACCCCCTCTTTCTTTTTAGTCGGCTGCATGAAGGGATTATGGAAATCGAAGTAACCGGCATCCTTCTCGCGGGTGGAAAGAGCAGAAGGATGGGAGAAGATAAACGGTATCTCCTTGTCGGGGAGCAGACCCTCCTTGAAAGGGGGCTGAGCGTGCTTCACTCAATCTTTCAGGAGGTACTAGTGGTCATTGCGAAGGATAGCGATCCGCTTGGCGTCGATGCCAGAGTTGTACGCGACCAGGTGCCTGAATGCGGCAGTCTCGGAGGATTGTACACCGGGCTCATACAGGCAACGACTCCTTGGATCTTCGTGGTCGCATGCGACATGCCGTTTCTCAATCATGCGGTCATTGATCTGTTTACGAATCGAAGAGGAGCTGTAGATATTGTGATGGCGAAATTTGCAGGCCAGTTACATCCAATGCATGCATTGTATGGGAAACGTTGCCTGCCAGTTGTTGAACAAATGATTCAGTCGCGGCGGCTCAAGATCCAAGGAATGGTTTCGCAATCGTCTCTCCGGGTACAGTATGTCACCGAAGCTGACCTGCATACTCTGGATCCCACCGGGCGTTCTTTTTACAACGTGAATACAGTGGCCGAGCTTGAAAAAGCACGGCTTCTATTGACTCAGGTACCTCCCTCAGGATAACCGCCATGCCTACTTCGAGAAAGACGATCATCATGATGCATCCCGGTAGTCTTGGCGATGTGTTATTAGCAGTCCCGGCTATGGTTCGATTGCGGACTCGTTTCCCGGGCTATCGGCTGGCACTCTTCGCAGAGGTTCCGGCAGCAAAATTGCTATACGCCTGTGGTGTTGTCGATGCCTGGACCTCGATGCAGGGGCGCGACTGCGCGGGCTTATTCGTGGACGCAGACGCTGTTAATGGTCAGGTACGAACATGGCTGCTGGACTGTGACCTCGCAGTTGGCTGGATGCAGGGGCACGATGGAACATTGAGCCGAACTCTTCAGGCGCTTGGAGTTCGAGAGGTTATCGTGAGGTCTCCATTCTCGACGGAGATTCTGGCTGCACATCAACAAGACAGGTTTCTCGAGACGGTCGATGAGGTTCCCTCTGAAGATGAGGGAGATGTTCTTCTGAGAGTAACGGAACCGGTCATCCAGCTTGGGCGAGCCTGCCTGGAAGCGGCGGGCCACTCTATCGGACAGTCTCTTGTCGTCATTCATCCGGGGAGTGGCAGCCCCCATAAATGTGTGGCACCGGAGACACTCTTGCCCATAGTCGTCGCTGTTCAGCGTGTTGGCGCCATTCCGGTGATTCTTGAAGGGCCGGCAGATCGGGAACCGGTTGAGCGTCTACTCCAGTTATGTCCAAACCCACCAATTGTTTTGAAGGACCTTGATCTCCTCACTGTCGCCGGAGTGCTTGCTCAAGCACAGTTCTTTATAGGGCAGGATTCTGGAATCACGCATCTGGCAGGACTGATGGGGTTACATATGGTTGCTCTATTCGGGCCGACTGATCCCGCTCGCTGGGCTCCTCGTGGCATCCACGTGACCGTCGTGCAGGGCGCATCGTGCCTCTGCCGATCATGGGACGAGGTGAGTCGATGTAAGGAGAAACCTTGTCTCGATCTACACACGGATGATCTTGTGGAATTGTGTCTCACCCGCCTTGATGAAACAGCGACTCGACGGAGAATTCCATCAGGCCGCCTTGTCACTGATTATCCCGTATGCTAAAGTGACCAGTTCTTTTTCCCTTTCATTGGTAAGGACTTAGGAGCTATTTTCTTGTCCAGCGGGGTCGTTCAGGAAAAGGTCACCAGCGCATTGATTGGAGCGCTCGACGGGGCCAAAAAGAAGGGCCAGTTAAAGACGGAATCCTGGCCTCAGGTGAGTCTGGATACTCCCAAACGGCCTGAATGGGGAGACTTAGCTTCCACAGTCGCCATGTCCCTCGCCGTATCTGAGCAACGAGCCCCCTACGATATCGCCCAAATTATCATCGACAATCTTGCTCAACGCGATCAGCTTTTCGACCGGGTAGAAATTGCCAGGCCTGGATTTCTCAACCTCACGGTTAAACCAGCCATCTGGCAGGAGGTGCTCAGGGAAATCGAGCGGGAAGGGGCTGTCTACGGGCGAGCCGACATTGGGCAACGGCGGCGAGTGTTGGTGGAATATGTGAGTGCGAATCCGACCGGTCCATTGCATGTAGGGCATGGGAGAGGTGCGGCGGTTGGGCAAGCGGTGGCGAATATGCTCAAGGCGGTGGGCTATGACGTCATGAGTGAGTACTACATCAACGACGCCGGGCGGCAGATGAAGTTGCTAGGGGCCTCCGTCTACGCGCGCTATGAGGAACTGTCGAACCGGCCGGTCGAATTTCCTGCAGAGGGCTATCACGGAGCCTATATCACGGCGGTAGCTGAGCGAGTGCATCAACAGCTCGGGCCTGAGCTGGCTGGACGGATGGCCACAGAAGTCGAGGAGCGCTGTCGAACGTTTGCTAATCAGGAGTTGCTGCGTCTGATTCGTGAGGATCTGAAGTCCTTCGGGATCGAATTCGAATCCTGGTTTAGCGAGGCCTCTCTTGTGCATTCAGGAGCGGTTCAACGGGTGTTGGATGAATTGAAATCGCAACAGTTTCTGTTCGAACAGGAAGGGGCCTGGTGGTTCAGATCCTCAGCGTTCGGGGACGAGAAGGATCGTGTTGTGCGGAAACAGGATGGTGAGTATACATATCTGGCCTCCGATATTGCCTACCACCAAGATAAATTGCAGCGCGGATACGATCTTCTCATCGACGTGTGGGGCGCGGACCACCATGGGTACATTCCTCGGATGCAAGCGGTCGTACAGGCCTATGGGCATCCGAAAGATCGCCTCCAGGTCGTGCTGGTCCAGATGGTGAATTTGTTGCGCGGTGGGAAAAAAGTAGAAATGTCGAAGCGCGCCGGCGAGTTCATCACGATGCGGGAAGTGATCGATGAAGTCGGGGCCGATGCGGCAAAGTTTTTTTTCTTGATGCGCGATTCCAGTTCGCATCTGGACTTCGATCTGGAACTGGCGAAGCAACGGTCATCCGATAATCCCGTGTACTATGTGCAATACGCCCATGCGAGGATCGCCAGTCTTTGGCGTGTTGCCACTGATCGAGGCATCGCCTGTCCTTTGCCGAGCGAGACGGATTTGACGGTGTTGATTGATCCGGATGAATTGGGGCTGATTCGCAAGCTCTCGGCGTATCCCTCTGTTCTGCAGGGCAGTGCCATGGCCTATGAGCCCCATCGGATGACCTATTACCTCCAGCAATTGGCCGGCCTGCTGCACACGTTTTATAACAAGCATCGGATTCTGCCTCCTGCTGCGGACCGCGATCTGCTGTCGGTGACTCCTGAAGGATTAGCTCCAGCCGAAGGGCTGCAGAAGGAGGCGCCGACTCCCGAACGGACTGCGGCGAGGCTGGCGTTGATGAGCGGAATCCAGCAAGTCTTGAAGAATGGGCTCAGCGTGCTTGGGATTTCCGCGCCGGAGCAGATGTAGCCGGCAAGAGGGATTGTGGACTTTTCAGTTCAGCAAGCGGATCGTGAGACGAGTGCGCGGTTGGGGAGGCTCAGCACGGCTCATGGTGAGATCGACACGCCCGCCTTTATGCCGGTCGGCACGCTAGGACCGGTGAAGGGGATTGATCCTGTCGATTTAGAACAGCTTGGATTTCGCCTCATGCTGAACAATGCCTACCATCTCTATCTGAGGCCTGGGCATAAGATCGTGGCGGAGATGGGTGGGTTACATCGGTTCACGGGATGGCCGGGGGCCATCTTGACGGACAGCGGCGGATTTCAGATTTTCAGTCTTGCCAAGCTGTGCAAGGTGACGGACGAGGGTGTGAGCTTTCAATCGCATCTCGATGGGTCCACACATTTCATCACGCCGGAGACGGCCATCGAGATAGAAGAAGCGTTGGGGGCTGATATTATGATGGCGTTCGATCACTGTGTGGCCTTACCGGCTGACAGAGCGATCGTGCGCGATGCGGTACGGCGGACAACCCTTTGGGCTCAGCGTTGTCAGGCCAGCCGGCGTCGCAGGGATCAAGCCCTCTTTGGGATTGTGCAGGGTGGTCTGGATGCAGAGCTCCGTGTGATCTCGGCACGTGATCTCGTCGGGCTTGGTTTCGAGGGCTACGCGATCGGTGGGCTCTCGGTGGGAGAGTCGAAGCCAGAGATGTATGCCATGTTGGATGTGGCGGTGCCGGAGCTGCCGGTTTCGAAACCGCGGTATTTGATGGGTGTGGGGATGCCGGAGGATCTCATCGAAGGCGCGGCACGGGGGATCGATCTGTTTGATTGTGTGGTGCCTTCTCGCCATGGGCGGACCGGCTCGCTCTTTACAAGTTTCGGGCGCGTGGTGATTAAGCAAGCGCGGTATGTTCGGGATGAGCAACCGATTGATCCGGCCTGTGGCTGCCCGGTTTGTGCGCGTTACTCACGCGCCTATCTGCACCACCTCTTTCAGGTGAAAGAGATGCTGTCGTCGAGGCTGAATACGATCCACAATCTCTGGTATTTTGCTGATCTGATGGGCCAGGTGCGGTCAGCGATCGCACAAGGGACGTTCCGGTCGTTCCGGGAAAACTTTTACCGATCTCGCGACCTGGCTGCATCGGAGGGTTTAGCTTCGGACGGTGAAGGGCTTCGGTCTGCGGCAGGGGACTAACTTGGTTGAGAAGGAGTGTGTATGTTCATGCAATCGGTCGTGATGGCTCAGTTATTTGGCGGAGGGGGTAGTGGTGGGGGTTCCACAACCAGCACAATCCTCTCCCTTGTTCCGTTCGCGCTGATCTTCGTCATTTTTTACTTCCTGGTTATTTTGCCGCAACAAAAGCGCGCGAAGCAGCAGAAGTCGCTACTGGAGGCCCTGAAGAAAGGCGACAAGGTCGTCACGGCGTCAGGTATCTGGGGTACGGTGACGAATCTTGGGAAGGCGACGGTGACGTTGCAGATCGCGGATACGACGAAGATTCGCATACAACGGGATCAGATTGCCCGATTACGCGGTGGCGACGATGAGGAGAAGGACAAGGACAAAGACTCGTAGACTGCTCAGGATAAAGGGGTACCGGACGACATGAAAAAGGTGGGCGGGCGGTTAACATTGTTGGCGCTGGTGGTGGTGCTGTCGGTGATCTTCTTCATCCCTACCTATCAGCCCTTCTATCAGGCGTTGCCTGGTTGGCTGAAGCAGGTCATGCCGAATAAAGGCATTACCTTGGGCTTGGATCTCCAAGGCGGGATTCACCTCGTCATGGAAGTGGACGAAGATCGCGCGGTCGAAATTGCCGTCGATCGATCGGTTGCGTCTCTTCAAGATGTCTTGGTTGAGAAGAAAATCCCCGTAGAGTCTGTCACGCGGACGGGACAGGCTCAGGTTACGATGCAGTTTCAAAAGGCCGAACTCAAGGAGCAGATTCAGAAGTTGATCGACGACTATCCGACCTTCAGCGAGACCGCGTCTGCCGGATCGGCTAATCGGCTGGTGTGGGAGTTGCGAGAAGCCGAGGTCAAACGGATCAAGGACTCTGCCATCAACCAAGCGTTGGAAACGATCCGAAACCGTATCGACCAGTTCGGCGTGGCAGAACCGATCGTACAGCGGCAGGGGTTGAAGCAGATCGTCGTACAGTTGCCAGGCGTGAAAGAACCCAAGCGTGCCAGGGATTTGATCAAAGAGACAGCATTGCTCGAATTTAAGATGCTCGATGAGGACAACCAGTCGAAGCTGGATTTGCCTTCCCGGATTCCAAAGGACAAAGAGGAAGAGGTGCTCAAGCAGGCCGAGTCAAAGCTGCCGGCCGGCGATCAGATTCTTTTTGAGCGAGGGGTCGACAAGGACAGCGGCCGCGAATATCGCATTCCGTATCTCGTGAAAAAGCGGGTCATGCTGACCGGCGATGTGTTGAGCGATGCACGGGTTTCGATCGGTCAATTCAACGATCCCTATGTCTCGATCACCTTTGACGGGAAGGGCGGTCGTGAATTTGAACGGATTACGGGCGATAATATCAAGAAGCGCATGGCAGTCGTGCTCGACAACACGATCTATTCTGCGCCGGTGATCCAGGACCGCATCGTCGGGGGCCGCGCGCAAATCACCGGAACGTTTTCCATGCAAGAGGCGAACGACCTCGCCATCGTGCTCCGGGCCGGCGCGTTGCCTGCTCCGCTCAAGATCATTCAGGACCTCACGGTCGGGCCGTCGCTCGGGAAAGACTCGATCGAGAAGGGCGTGCAGGCCACGCTGTTTGCCGGTGCCATGGTGGTCATTTTCATGATCGTGTATTACCGGCTGTCTGGCGTGATTGCAGATTTTGCGCTGATGCTCAATCTGTTGTGCTTGATCGGAGCCCTTTCTGCGCTGAACGCCACGCTCACGTTACCGGGGATTGCCGGAATCGTACTCACGATCGGGATGGGCGTCGATTCGAACGTGCTGATCTTCGAGCGTATTCGCGAAGAGCTGCGATCGGGGAAAGCGGTTCGTTTGGCGATCGATGGAGGCTATGACAAGGCGCTACTGACGATTGTCGATTCGCACGTGACGACCCTGATCACGGGAGTGGCGTTGTTCCTCTTCGGCACAGGGCCGATTAAAGGATTTGCCGTGACCTTGTGTCTCGGAATCGGGATCAATCTGTTTACCGCCCTGATCGGGACCAAGGTCATTTTCGACCTCTTGAATCAACGACACAAAGTGGGACAGTTAAGCATCTAGTTCGAAGGAGCCGGCATGTTGGAGATCCTCGGGAAAACCAGTATCGATTTCATGGCGAAGCGCCGTTGGGCCTTTCTCTTTTCCGGCATCATGGTGGTGCTGGGCATTGTGGCGATCATTCAAATTGGCAGAGGGTCGGCGAATCTCGGGATCGACTTCGCGGGGGGGACCGCGGTGCAGCTGAAGTTCGATCAAGCAATTCGGATCGACGAAGCGAGAAAAGTCTTGGAGGCGAACGGCCTGGGTAACGCCGAGCTGCAAGAGTTCGGTCAGGACAACAAACTCCTGATCCGTCTGAAGGCGTCGACGACCATCGAGGAAAAAGTCGCCGATCGGGTCGTGGCGGTCTTTACGAAGGAGTTTGCCTCGAACCATTTCGTGGTCGATTCCAGTACGGAAATTGGGCCGACTATCGGGAAGAAACTTCAAGGAGACGCCCTCATTGCGATCCTCATTTCCTTTGCCGGAATCATTCTGTATGTGGCGGCGCGGTTCGAATTTCGTTTCGGCATCGCTGCGGCCTTGGCAACCTTTCATGACGTATTGGCGGTATTGGGCGCCTTTTATATTCTAGACAAAGAAATTACCTTGCTCGTCGTGACGGCCTTGCTGACGTTAGCCGGCTATTCGATGACGGATACGGTGGTGGTGTTCGATCGAATCAGGGAAAACCTCAGGATGCGGAGGCGGGAGAGCGAAGAGACCATCATCAACAACGCGGTCAACCAAGTCTTGAGCCGCACGATCGTCACCAGTTTGACTGTTGTGCTGGTGTTGATTCCTTTAACGTTGGCCGGCGGAGAGGTCTTGCACGACTTTTCTCTCGCCCTCTTGTGGGGTGTGATCTTCGGGACCTATTCCTCTGTCTTCGTTGCGAGTCCATTGCTATTGCTTTGGCCTGGAGCATCCGGGCGGCTGCTCAAGGGGAATTAGCTGGCCGGTGCGATAATATACAGTCATGTGTGAAGCATCGTTCAGGAACAGAGTTGCTGGTTTCTAGTTTCAGGTTTCATGTTGCCAGGAATCGTCCTCTGAAACTTGCAACCTGAAACGTTTGAACGAGATTCGCGTCACGCATCGAGGGTTGTCGCATCCTGCTTGGGGCACACCCATGACACTCTGGAGTCGGTCTCACAGTCTCCAGCATAAGATCATCGCGGCGATCGTGCTGGTCGGACTGCTCCCTCTCACCCTTCTGCTCGCACTTACGTACATTGAGGAGCGGCGCGCGCTTCGCGACATGACCGGCGCCAACTTCAAGGAAGTCGCCGTTGAGGCCGCTCGCCGCATCGAAATGCAGGTCAGCCGTGGAATGAACGAAGCCCAGCAGCTCGCCACGACCCCCTTTCTCCACACCGCTGTGACCGAAGCCAACCGCACGTACGAGGGAAAGGATGCGCGCAGCATCCAGGGCATGATCAAGGATTGGCAGCAGCGATGGCGGCAGCGAGGTAAGCCAAGCGAGTTTCCCCTCTTCATCAATCGCATCGTCACGAACTACCTCATCCGGTGGCACGATATCCGCCGATCGGACTATGTCGGAATCCTGGTCACCGATCAGCAGGGGGCGCTGGTGGTCAGCTCCATTCCACAAGTGGAATATTTTTACGGGAAGACTGCATGGTGGCAGGCGGTCGTAAAAGGGGGGAGTCCTCGGGGCTATGTGAGCGAGATTGCCTTCGATCCTGCATTCGGGAGTCACATGCTTGTGGTTGCGGTGCCCATTCTTGACGAGGCCAAGGAGAAGGCGATCGGGGCGGTCACGATATTATTACGCCGAGACACCATCTTCCATGCCATTGCCGACGTCACGATCGGGGCGACCGGCCACGCCATGTTGTTCAGTTCCGATGGTGTCCCTGTGATGTGCCCGGTCCTGCCTCCTGAAGCGCATACGGTTCGGCCCGAATTGATCGGCGCCCTTGGGAAACTAGAGGCCGGTTGGGCCGTTGCGGCAGACGATTCGCACGGGGGCCTGAATGCCTTGATCGGGTTCGCGCCGGTCCGATTCGGCGAGAGCTTGGCCCCGGGCAGTTTGGGCGGACATCAGTGGATCACGGTAGTACGGCAGGATCCCAAGGAGACCTATGCGCCGCTTGCCGAACTCGTGGCGAAAGTGCTGCTCTATGGATTGGTTGTACTTGCGGTGCTGTGGGGGACAGGGGTACTCGTTGCACGCCGGATCGCTCGTCCCATTCAATTGCTGCACGACGGGGTCGGTGAAATCGGGAGCGGTCGATTGGATCGACGATTGGAGCTGAAGACCGGCGATGAAATTGAAGGGCTTGCCGATGCTTTCAATCACATGGCGGAGAATCTCCAACGGTCGTTTGCCCAAATCGAACAGCGCGTGGTGGATGTCCGCCGCCTAGAAGAGAAGTATCGCGACCTGATCGAGCATTCTCCTGAGATGATCTGCCAATTGGATCGGAGTGGTCAATTCGTGCATGTGAACAAGACGGGGATCGAGAAGCTGAGGTATAGCCTCGATGAGATGTTGGCCATGCGCCTCTGGGACCTCGTGCCGCGTGGCCAGGAACCGCTCGTCCTGCACTATCTGGAGCAATTAGTCGCGCAAGGCCGCAGTTCGATGGAGACGGTGTTTTTGACGAAAGACGGTCACTCGATTGATGTGGAAATTCACGCCACGGCCTTGATCGATCAAGAGCGGGGCGGGTTGGTTCACTCGCGCGCGTTTGTTCACGACGTGACCGAACGTCATCGGCTTGAGCGGCATCTGCAAGCCTACACCACGAATCTGGAACAGGCCGTGTCGGAGCGCACCGAACAACTCGTGGCGTCGCAGGCGCGTTACAAGGCGCTCTTCGACTTGGTGGCAGACTCGGTGTTTATGGTGGATCCACAGGGCAACATCGTCGCCGTCAACAAACGCGAGGAGCAAGCGCTGGGGTATGCCGAGGCGAATGTCGTCGGCCAGAGCCTGCTCGAAGTGGTGCTCTCAGGTTATCACGAGGCGTTGCGTGGATGGCTGAACGACGTGATTTCCGGGCAGCAAAAAGTATCCACTCAGGAGATCATGGTGCGCCATGCCGGCGGACAGGACATTCCGGCTGAAATGGATTTGATTCGTGTCGGAGTGGCCGACCAGCTGTTGGTCATGGTGCAGTTGCGGGACATTACCGATCGGAAGCGGCTTGAACGGCAGTTGGACACGTACAGAGAGGAATTGGAACATAACGTCAAAGAGCGCACCAGAGAGATCGAAGAGACCAAGCAATATCTCGAAAATCTTCTTGAGAACGCCAACGATGTGATCTACACCCTTGATACTGAACAGCGGTTTACCTATGTCAACAGCAAGATTGAAGCATGGGGCTATCGGAAAGACGATCTGATCGGACGCCCGTACCTTGCGCTGCTCTCCAAGCGCCATCGCGGGAAGCGCCTCAAGAGCACGTTGGATATCGGCGCGAAGCAGGTCTATGAGGTCGAAGTGGTGACGCGCACAGGGGAGCCGAGGGCTGTGATGGTGAGTGTGTCCCCGCTGCATGGGGTTGAGGGCATGATCTTGGGCGTGCTGGGCATCGCGCGCGATATGACGGAGACCAAGAAGTTGGAGCAACAGATCAGGAACTCAGAGAAACTGGCTTCAGTCGGAAAGCTCGCCGCAGGTGTGGCGCACGAAATCAATAACCCCCTGGGAGGGATCCTGAACTGTCTCTACAATTTGCGGAAGGGCACGCTGTCGCCGGGTCGGCAAGAAGAATATTGGGCATCGATGGAAGATGGCGTGCGGCGTGTGCAGAAGATTGTTCGTCAGCTTCTCGATTTCTCTCAGCAGCACGAGCCTGCGTTCGCTCTGACGGACATCAACCACGTCGTGGACCGGGTGTTGGTCCTCACGACGCATCTCTTTGCTCCGAACCGAATTCTGTTAGAGACGGGCTTCGGTCAGGGGTTGCCGACTGTGATGGTCGATCGGCATATGATTGAGCAGGTGTTGATGAACTTGTTGTTGAATGCGGTCCAAGCGATGAAAGACGGAGGCGTGCTGACGATTCGAACGTCTGTGGTCGAAGGGGTGTGTCTCATCGAAGTTCATGATACAGGATCGGGTATCGCACCGGCAGTCCTGCCAAGGATTTTTGATCCATTCTTTTCGACCAAGAAGGAAGGTGAAGGAACCGGCCTCGGCTTGTCGGTCAGCCTGGGTATCGTTGAGCGACACGGTGGGAAGATCCTGGTGAACAGCGAAGTCGGAAAGGGAACGACCTTTACCCTTTGTCTGCCTGTTTCTCGGGACCGTTCATTGATGGAGCGGGTGTCATGAAGGGGCTCAGGGTCCTATTGGTCGATGACGAGCCGCTGATGAGGCTGTCGATGGTTGATGCGTTGGAGGCGGTCGGCCACGATATCGAAGCCGCGGCTTCTGGCACGGAAGGAATCGACGCCATCCACCAGCGGCCGTTCGATCTGGTGATCACCGATCTGCGGTTGCCTGGCGCAGACGGGCTTGCCGTACTTGCAGCGGCCAAAGAGCGGTCGCCCAACACAGAAGTCGTGATGATTACTGCGCATGGGTCGGTGGAAACAGCAGTGGGCGCGATGAAGCTCGGCGCTCTGGACTACATCACGAAGCCGTTTCAGATGGACGAATTGCTGCTGATCGTCGAGCGGGTTGGCAGCATGGTCACCTTGCGGCGAGAGAATCTAGACCTTAAAGCGGTACTGGAAGATAAGTTCAGTTTTGGAGGCATTCTCGGGGCGAATAACCACATGCGGGCCGTGCTTGAAAAGATCAAGCTGGTGGCAGGAACGGATTCGACGACGTTAATTTTAGGAGAAAGCGGAACCGGCAAGGAGCTGGTCGCCAATGCCATTCATCAAAATAGTCCACGCAGCCAGTACCCATTGATCAAAGTGAGCTGTGCGGCGCTTCCTGAATCCCTATTAGAAGCGGAACTTTTTGGCCATGAGAAGGGGGCGTTTACAGGGGCGTTGCGGCAGCGGCGCGGACGATTCGAATTGGCGCATCGGGGCACACTCTTTCTCGATGAAGTCGGGGAAATCTCGCCGGTCATCCAGGTGAAACTTTTGCGGGTCCTTCAGGAACGACAGTTCGAGCGCGTCGGAGGAAACGACACGATTCACGTCGATGTGCGCCTGGTCTGCGCGACGCAGAAAGACCTGCGAAAGGAAGTGGCTCAGGGCCGATTTCGCGAGGACTTGTTTTATCGCCTCAATGTCGTTCCCGTGGTGATTCCGCCGTTACGTCAACGCCAGGAAGATATCATGGTCATCGCCGAGCATGTGCTGAAGACCTGCGCCGGCAAGATGAACAAAACATTGAAAGGGTTTTCTCACGCCGCGCGCGAGCTCTTCTTGCGCTATTCATTCCCAGGGAACGTGCGTGAGTTGGAGAATATGGTTGAGCGCGCAGTGGCGCTGGGGCAGGATCGTGAGACGATTCAGCCGTCCGATCTCTGTGGATTCCAGTCCTGTCCCTATACGGGTGGGCAGCCGCAAGATTCTTGTGGATTTTGCAGCGAAGGGCTGACCGGGCAGAAACGAGAGGCACGCCCGCTGACTTCGCTGGCGACGGCGAGGGAACAGTTCGAGAAAGAATACATTGTGTCGGTATTGGAGCGAGTAGACGGCAGCCGCACGACCGGTGCGAAGATTCTCGGCATCTCGCGCAAAGCGCTGTGGGAGAAGTGTAAGCGTTATGGGATTCCTTCGGCGAGAGAAGAAGAGTAGGGAGTGGCCAGGTGCCCTTCTTGCTCGCAGAACGCGCACGTTCAGAAAGTGCTCGTTCTATGCGCGCAGTCAAGGGCAACCTTGGCCACTCCCTCCAAGATTGTGGAAGAGGAATAGAAGAAGAAAGGGGCCTGGGCGATTCCCTGTGCTCGCGGAACGCGCACGATCAGAATGTGCTCGTTCGACGCGCGCAATCGAGGATCGACCAGGCTACCCTTCAACTGAAATAGTGGAAGAGGAAATGGGAACTGAAGATTTTCTGTGCTCGCGCAACGCGCGGCCTGGGAAGGCCCTCGTTGGACGCGCGCACGATGGGAAGGTGCCAGGCCACCCCTCACAATTTGGCAGAGGGGGAAAAGTGGTGGACACGCACACAGGAATAGGCCGATTAAGCCTGAAAAGTAGAATATTCCTGTTTCCTGTCCCACTCAATAGTTAGGGTCTTCAGTAGAGAGCGTCGTTGAGATGAAGACAACACTAGACGAGGAACTAGAGAAACTCTTGTGGCCTGCGAGTGCTACAACCGAATCGGCCCCCTCAGGAAGTTTGCTGCTTGCGCACTACACATCAATAGGCACGTTAGAGAAGATCATTCAGAATAATGAGGTTTGGCTCTCCAATCCCCTCCACATGAACGATCTGAACGAACTGCGGTTCGGAATGCGTGAAAGTGCTTTAGCCTTTCGCACCCATCACGGACTCATGACTGCGTGTAGAAATGATGAAAAACACAGAGCCTTGCTTAACTACTTTGATGAGAAATTTCAGCGGTATGACCTCGAGCATGCATTTGATACTTACGTGTTCTGTGTCTCCGAGCATGAGCCAGACAACGACGATGGAGTTTTATCGATGTGGCGGGGCTACGGAGCCAGTGGCGCAGGAGTAGCTATAGTTTTTGATCCGACCAAGTTCGAGAAGAACGAAAGATCACCACTGATAATTGACAAGGTCGCGTACATCAATCCAGAGGCTCAACGGCATTGGATGAACGAGAAGCTGGATGAGATTGCAGTGTTGGTTGAAGGAAGGAATCTGAGTGACGGGGATCTGTCTTCCATAGCGTATTACTGGCTCGAGAAAGTAAAGTTATTCTCGCTTTTCACTAAGCACACTGGATTCGATGAGGAAAGGGAGTGGCGAGTTGTCTATCTAAAGGAGCGGGACGCGGAAACGGCCCTCGTGCAGATGCTCGGTTACGCGATTACGAATCGAGGAGTGGAACCCAAGCTAAAGCTAAAGATTGCGCCGCTGCTGGGTATATTCACGGATGACCTTTCATTGGAGAAGATTGTTGCCAAAATCATCCTGGGCCCATCACTGTCATCAGTGTTGGCAAATTCTGCCGTATTGAGGCTGTTGGAAGTTAATGGAAGAACGGAGCTAGCAAAGCGTGTTGTGGCATCGACGATACCGTTCAGGCCTTAACCCGTTGTTGCAGCAGACAGCCTCCGCAGCCGCTAACAAAATGTCGGGAGTCTTTGTTTGCTGAAGCTTGGCTGTACCGTTGTAGGCGGTCACGTTCCGATGCCTCTCCTTGATTCTCGCTATCAAGTCCGACAGTTGCTTGACCTGGGGGAGAGGAATAATCTACGGCGTGAGGATGAACTGGAACCATGAAGAATTATCACATCAACTTTTCTATAGCGATGCGGACAAGGGCTATATCGCAGATATTCCCGACCTGGAGGCCTGTTCTGCCTTCAGGAAAACTCCGACCGATGCCTTGAAACAAGCGCAACTGGCCAAGAAGCTCTGGCTGGAAGCAGCTCGGGCAGCCGGCAAACCCATCCCTAAGCCGCGTTACCGACCTGCCATTTACCAAACTGGATCGTAAGATATAGTAGCTTCCACTGCTGCTTGGATGTGGGACAGAGGATGGGGAGGGAGCGGCCAGGTGCGTTTCGTGCTCGCGGAGGATGGAATGGAGCCTGATGATCTTCTGTGCTCGCGCAACGCGCGGTCGCGAACTCCCCTCGTTGGACGCGCGCAGTGGAAGACCAATCAGCCTCTATTCCTGAAGAGAAAGTGAGCAAGATTGGCAGGATGGGACAGGAGCGGCCAGGTGTCTTTCTTGCTCACAGAACGCGCACATTCAAAAAGTGCTTATTCCATGCGCGCAGTAAAGGGCAGCCTTGGCCGCTCCCCTAAAAAGAGGTTTGGCAAATTCGTATGCCCTCGCCCGGTTGGACTTTCTCTTGGCATAGTAAGCACTTCTTCCCGCATCCTGTTCAGCCATCTTAGGCAGACCGTCTCTGATCCACTGGATAGGCATTGTGTATGATTGCAAGACTTGGACTTCACCGTGTCGGTTTCGCACTGTGGCAACCGGTCATCGATGTTTAGCGGACGGCTCTGCTGCTGGCTGATTTCGACTGCCTGCGGAATCGGGCTGGCGGGAGGCCGAACTCACGTTTGAAGGCGCGGTTAAAGGACGGCTCTGACTCATAGCCCACCTCGGCAGCGATCTGTGCGACTTTACTGCTAGCTGATTTGAGCATTTGCGCGCCGAGTTGAAGCCGCCAGCGTGTGAGGTAGCCCATGGGGGTCTCCGAAAGATACCGCAGGAAACGCTCGGCCAGTACGGAACGTGAAACTCCTACCTCGCTCGCGAGTGCGGCAATCGTCCAAGGGTGGGCCGGTTTGCGATGCAGGAGGGCCAAGGCCTTCCCGACCTCCGGGTCGCGGACCCCGGCCAGCCACCCGGTGTGTTCACACGGAAGCAGCGTGATGTAGCGTCGCAGAGTTTCGATAAACAATACTTCAGCCAATTTGGCGAGTACGGTCTCACCACCAGGTCTGGAAGCATCCGTATGACCCACTGAACAGCGGATGGAGTTTTCAAGCCATTGGCCCGACGCATCGTTGCGGATACCTACTATTAGAATGGATGGCAGCCCGCCAAGAATGACCCGGCTGAGTGTGCGGCTCGCAGGCCATGCAGTCGCAGATGAACTTGGTGATCTCCCCACCTCCGTCCAGGCGGGAGACCTTGAGGCCTTGGGAGAAAATTCGTTCTAGCTCTTGCGCGTTGTCCACCGGTTTGATGGGCAAACCGTTTCCTAAGATGTGTGGGTCGCCGTGCGGAAAGATGACGATGTCCCCTACGTTGAGAGGAACCGGCCGGCCGTCTCCCTCGCATGTGCGTAGCCGCGGCCCTCAGTCAGCAGGTGAAAGATGATCACATGCCTGCAGTCCGACGAAGGTAGGGAGCGACGGTGCGCGAGGCAGACGGACAAAAGCACCAGGGGGTTGAAAACTCAGCATTGTAAAACATGGCTCCGTCGAGCTTGACAGCCTTGAGGACTTCGGACAAGACGCCCATGCGGAATCCAAACTGTAGAAACTGAGTTTCGGCAAAGCATACCGGACGCCAAAACAAGGACGATGTAGCCTGGCGCGCCGCTGTTAAGAGAACCAGACTCCCGGATAAGACAACTACACGGAATCGCTCTATAGTAGTATGACAATCTCAGTCAATAACAGACCGATATCAGGAGGTCGTCATGTACGATATGAAGAATCTGAGCAAGCTCAAGGATCTAGATGCGAATGCCCCTGAGGGGATGAAAGCCTTTGTCGCGTTCGACAAGGCTGCGCTCGCCGCCGGTGCGATTCCGGTCAAATACAAGGAGCTGATGGCCATTGCGGTTGCGCTGACGACTCAGTGCTCATACTGCATTGCGATTCATTCGAACAAGGCGCGAGAGGTTGGCGACTTGGAACAGGAAATTTCCGAAGTCGTGATGATCGCTGCGACGTTACGCGCGGGTGCGGCAGTCACCCACGGCACACACGCGATCAAAGGAATCTAAACGACCTTCTCGATGGTTCGGGACCTCATGATGCACCTGATTGTACTTTGCCAGAGGATGCTGTATCGCCTCACTCTTTCAGGAGGCATATGACATTCCTCTTTTCTGAAAGGATACGGCCATGAAACGCTTGCTCTTATCGGGATTGATCGCTGGTGTTCTCGTTGTGCTTCTGACCTCTGCCGCGCACGCAGAAATCCTGGCCATGCTGAATTACGAAAGCAAGCCTGAGAACACAGTGCGGAAAGAGGGATTGGCCATCATCGATGTCGATCCTAAGTCGTCAGGGTTCGGCAAGATATTGATGGATATTCCACTCCCGCCTGACCTCGTGGCTCATCACCTCTACTACAATCGAGATATGAGCAAAGCGTATGTCACGGCTCTAGGGAAAACTGTCTTGCACGTGCTTGATCTAAAACGTTTTCCCTACCGGATGAAGACGGTGGAGATTCCGGACTGCCGTGTTCAGGAAGATATGGTGTTTTCGGAGGACAACCAAACTTGGTTTCTCACCTGTATGGGGTCGAGCACCGTCATCATGGGAGATGCGAGGAATGACACACCCCTCAAGACGATTGCCGCTCCTCTTCCCGGTGACCCCTTCATCAGTCATCCGCATGGCATAGCCATCCATAATGGGATCGATCGCGTTTTGATCACCAGTACCGTGATGCCTGGTGATATCTCCCAAGCAGGGGAGACGATCACAGTGCTTGAAGCCAACACCGGCAAGGTGCTCTCCACGCACAAGGTGTCATTGAAAGCCTCACCCTCCAAGGCTGCCCCGGTCGAAGTGATGTTCTCCCCTAACGCGAACCCACCCATTGCGCATATCACAAACATGTTAGAGGGAACCGTATGGATGGCCGCATGGAATCAGAAATCAAAGAGTTTTAGCTTTGAGCAGGTCGATGACTTTGGTCCACGCGAACAGGGAGTGATTTTGGAGATGTTGTATAACCGCAAGGGTGATCGACTGTACGTCACGACCGCCAAGCCAGGTTATGTCAACATCTATGACAATACAGATCCACGGCACCCTCAGTTTCTTAAGGCCATCCCGACAGCCGCAGGCGCGCATCACATGGCTCTGTCCTCTGATGAAGGTTACCTCTTTGTTCAGAATAGTTTCCTGAATCTTAAAGGCATGAATGATGGATCGATTACGGTGATTGACTTAGTGAAGAGAGAAGTGGTCGGGAGCATTGACACGCTGAAAAATCAGGGATTTAATCCTAACTGCATCGTTCTTTTACCAAGTGATCAAAAATAAACTAGCGCGTCCCTAAAAATCTGGATTGGCTCTCTCAATCTGTGCAATTCGAATTGGAGGAGAAAAACAGGGATATTCTCCGTTGTTTCGACGAAACCGATGGAGGTCGAAGTATTCCTGCGTGGTGCGAAAAAAAGCTGAGAGGCTTCTAGGGCAATAACTACCAGGGCAATTCATCGAACGTGGCGAAGTGGCAAGGCGACAGGCTTGTCAGCAGCCTGTCGTCGTTCTTTTTTTGGGGAAGTCATACTGGCAGGGTTAATATGTCTTATAGGCGTTGGAATAGCAGGGCGTGCCACCCCACAGCCTTTTTATTCGGAATACAGATAATGAGGGGACAAGGTTACTCTTGAGGCCCCGCGCCACCTTCCCATAACTTCACGGTTCGATCCCACGAGGCGCTGGCGAGTTTCATTCCATCCGGTGAGAGTGTCACGCTGCGAACGGCTGCAGTGTGGGCTTTGATTGTTCTGAAGCAGCGACC
>Ga0163152_10003180_pt1 | contig 21704 bp, 17 predicted proteins | sample OliLakLV19MP8IB2_FD_148635 | JGI IMG/M metagenome (GOLD analysis project Ga0163152, IMG submission 148635) | Freshwater microbial mat bacterial communities from Lake Vanda, McMurdo Dry Valleys, Antarctica - Oligotrophic Lake LV.19.MP8.IB-2 | ecosystem: Environmental > Aquatic > Freshwater >...
TCTTATACGATCCTAAACTAACTGTCACAACGGCGTGGGACTTAGGAATCGACGATTCTACTGCGATATGGTTTGTACAAACCTTGCGGGATGAAGTGCGCGTGGTCGATTATTATGAAGTAAACGGCAAGGGGCTTCCAGACATTATTAAGCATATTAAAGCTCTACCCTATACTTACGAGGAGCATCTGCTACCACATGATGCTGGGGCTAGAGAGATGGGCACGGGCGTAACTAGGGAAGAGACCATGCGCACGCTGGGACTGTCTAATACTCGGGTGTGCGCGCGTCAGGGAGTAGAGGACGGAATTAATGCTGTTAGATTGCTTTTACCTAGATGCTGGTTTATTCTAAATAAAACAAGTCTCGGACAATCTGCGCTTAAAAATTATCAGCGTAAATATGACGGGAAGAATAAGCTGTATATGAACAAGGCTCTCCATGATTGGTCTTCGCACGGCTCTGATGCATTCAGAACTCTAGCGATGAACCTACGTGGAGGGAGCCATGCTAAGCGTTTGCAAGAGTTGAAGCGATTTAGCACTTACGATTAGGAGAGTTATGGGTAAAAAATCACTTAAAGATCGCGTGACTAGAACTGTGGAAAAAGTCGCCCAAGACACCGTGGGAGTAGTATCTGACGCAGTGCAAGGCGTAGGAGCAGCAGTGGATGTTGTTGGAGGCATGTTTGGAAGTGACACCCGCAACAAAACTGTCGAGGTAGATGAAGCACATAAATCGTTTACGAAAGGAAACATAAAGCAAGTAGCTACGATACTCCAAGGCAAAACCTTCAGTACGCCAGAAGAAATAAATGACGCAATTGATAGAACCGTCCACGGATACAATGCCGAGAAGACCAATGACATGGTCAACGCAGTAGCTAAACAAGCTATATTTGCTCAAGGGCCACTGGAACAGAAGCGCCGTCAGGAATACTACAAAAATTTATCTGCTTCTCAATTAGGGTCAGCAAACTCTGGTGGTGCCAAATCAGTGAACCAAGCATCGGGCAGTTCAATTCTCTCGCCTAAAAAATCTAACAACTTATTAGGAATATAATATGGAATACGCATCAGCTACTCAGTCTACAGGGCAGTTAATTAAGAAACGCTGGGAGTCTATGTATGCCAGCGCTGGTAACTGGCGATCCCATTGGAATGAGTGCGCGAAGTACGTCATTCCTCGTAAAGATGATATATATGGCGGGAATGTTGACGGGGAGAAAAAAGGGCAGACCTTATATGACACCTATGCCATTCATGCCTGTGAGAATACAGCAGCAGCTCTCCACGGGATGCTTACCAATGCTACTATGGTGTGGTTTGGGTTTACTACTGGGGATAAGGAACTTGATGCTGATGATGCAGTGCAGAAGTATCTGCAACAGCTGCGGATGCTCATTAACAATACTATGAACGCCTCTAACTTCCAGACGGAAGTACACGAGTATTATATTGATCTGTTGGGATTTGGTACGGGCGTACTTAACGTCGAAGAAGATGAAGATGACATCGTGCGCTTTCGTTCAGCACCTATCTATGATTTTTCCGTGCAAGAGAACCACAAAGGCGTAATTGATGTAGTGTACTACAAGTACCAACTCACGCTTCATCAGATTGTTTCTAAATTTGGGATGGCGCTCATCAAAGATAACCAATCCCTAAAGAGTAAGTACAAAGAAAACCCAGAGCAGAAGATGAACATCATCCATGCTGTAGAGCCAGTGTCACAACACATTGCCTACCATAAGGCACTATCAGCATTTAAGTTTGCGTCATTCCATATCCTAGAAGAGAATTGTGCGATCCTCCACTCTGGTGGATACCACTCCAACCCATTTATTGTAGGACGCTGGACTAAGCTCTCTGGGGAACAGTACGGACGTGGGCCTGCCATGAAAGCGCTTGCTGATATTAAAATGGTCAATGAGATGAAGAAGGCAACGATTGAAGCAGCCCAATTGACTATATCTCCACCTATACTCGTTCCTGATGATGGGGTGATGCTACCATTTAAAATGAAGCCACGATCTGTCAATTTTTATAGAGCTGGTTCTAAAGACGAAATCAAACCACTGAACACAGGGGTTAAGGTAGATGTAGGAGAAATGCTTATTGAGCAGACTCATAAGATCATTGATAAGGCATTCTTTACAGACATGCTTAGGTTAGTAGAGAACGACCGCATGACTGCGGCTGAAGTTATGCAGAGGCGCGATGAGCAATTGCGCACGTTAAGTCCTATCTCAGGGCGGCAACACCATGAATTTTTAAAGCCAGTTATTGAGCGCGTTTATGATATCCATTTTAGAAGAAACTTGTTACCAACGCCTCCAAAAGTGTTGTTGAAAAGAAAAATCCAAGTACAATATACCTCTCAGATTGTTAAGGCACAGATGTCTGCTGAAGGCGAGCAGGTATCTAAAGCATTCCAGTTAGTGCTCCCTTTTCTGCAAGTTGATCCGGGCATCATGGATAACTTTGATCTTGACAAGTTAGCCAGATTTACTGCTAATATTTATGGTATGCCACATGATATTTTAAGGGACGTTACCGAAGTAAAAGCGGTACGCCAAGGAAGAGCTGAGGCACAACAAGAACAAGCACAACAACAGGCGGCATTAAACCAATCGCAAGTTGCAATGAACATGGGCAAGGCAGGGCAAAGTGGACAAGGACAATAAAAAAATTATTCAAAATAAACGCGTACTCATGCAGAAGTATAAGAATGTTTTTAGCACTCCTGAAGGGAAGGAAGTTCTACTAGACATTTTAAAGGCCTGTGGGTTTCACAAGCTAAGTTACGACGAGAATGCCTCTCATCAGACAGCGTTTAACGAAGGCGCGCGCAGCGTGGCACTTCGATTAGTTCACACACTTAACGTAGACCTACAACAATACGATGCTCTATTAAACCAAGCATACGCAGGAGACTAACATGTTTAGATTTTTTATGAACGAAGCTGGAGGCGAAGGCGCATCTGGTGGGGGCGCAGCCGCCTCATTACTTAACCAAGGGACGCAACAGGCAGCACCTGCCATAGTAGCTGCCCCACAATTGATGTCAGACGGGTGGTTGAAGGGGTTAGACTCAGCTCTAGCTACTGACCCATCAATGAAGGACATTCAAGATTTACCTAATCTTGTGAAGAGTTTTGTAAATTCTCAAAAGATGATCGGTAGAGATAAGATTACCCTACCTACTGAATATGCTACGCCTGAAGAGTGGAGCCAAATTTATGAAAAATTAGGAGCGCCTAAAGACCCTAAGGATTATAAATTCAATGAAAAGTTTTCGTATGATGAAGAATATCTAACAGACTTCAAACAGTTTGCTAGGGACAATGGGCTCTTACCGCGCCAAGCAGAAGCTATGCTTAAGCGTCTACAAGCAGAAGATCAAGACATCATTACCAGAGAAGATCAGGGCGTACAAGAAGCTCTGGAAAATTCTATGACGACATTGCAAAAAGAGTTTGGTCAGGCGCTCCCACAAAAATTAAACATCGCTAGAAATGCGTTGGCAGGTATTGCTGATGAGACTATGCAGCAATATGTAGAAGACTCTGGCATGGCTAACGATTCTCAGTTCATAAAATTTCTAGTGACTATTGGCGAGAAGTTTTTCAAGGAAGATGGCGCACATGTGGCGACATCACAAGGTGGAGCCCTCTCTCCGGCTGATGCACAAAACAAAATAAATGAGACTATGGGGAATTCTAAACACCCTTATTGGGATGGCTCTCACCCGGGACATGCTCAAGCAGTTGCTGACATGCAGAAACTTTTCTCTTATACATCAATGTAAACAGTTGACACACTGAGCTATTGCGTTATCCTAGAGTTAGATAGGTCTGGGGTAGCGCTTTCTAGCGTCCTGTAAAAGTCTATTTAGGCGTGTCCGAGTATTCGGGGAGCATTTCGAAAAACGCACTAATAAATTTTAACAGGAGACCTTATGGCAGATTTCAGTAACGCGTTTGTAAATCAGTTCAACAGCAACGTGATTCACTTATCGCAACAAAAAGTAGCTAAATTATCACCTTATTGTATGAAGAAGACTCAGAAGTCGGAGCTCGAATTTTTCGACCGCGTTGACTCTGGGGACATGCAACCTAAAATCGGACGCAATAGCGACGTGGTGTACACAGACCTAGACTGGTCTAAGCGTGCAGTCAGCCTTGAACCATTTACTAAAGCAACATTGATTGATGAGGAAGATAAAGTACAAACACTTATCAACCCTGAGTCAGAATATGTAAGCGCTTTCGTAAAAGCAGCTGCTCGTCAAAATGATGATACATTTATTAAAGCCGCTTTGGGTGATGTAATAGTGGGTAAGCAAGGTGCTACAAGTAACCTAGCGTTCCTTACTGCACAAAAAATGGCATCATTTGATGGTACTTCTATTATCGGTAGCGGTTTAACACTTAAGACGCTTATTGCTATTCAAGAAAAATTCGGCTTAGACGAGGTTGAGGAAGGTGACTGCCACTTCGCATACAGCCCTAAACAAAAATCAAATATGTTAAATATCTCTGAAGTGACCTCTGCTGATTACGCGGCTGTTAAGGCTCTCGTAAACGGCGAAATTGACACATTCATGGGATTCAAATTTATCTCTACAAATCGCTTACCAGTGACTGCTGCATCAGTTACTTACAATCACCTTAATGGGTCTGTAGGTGCTGGTTCTGGGACTTTCCCAGCAGCTGCTCGTAGATGTATTGTTTGGAAAAAAGATGGTATGTTAATGACAACTGGTATCTCACAGATGTCAAAAATTACCCAAATTCCAGAGAAGCATTACGCTTGGCAAATTTACTTAAAATTAATGATTGGCGCTGTTCGTTTAGAAGACGACAAGGTAATCGAAGTTTTAGTAAAAGAATAATTTTTAATGCCCCCGAATAGGGGGCTTTTTAGGAGAACAAACTATGGCTACTTTATACACTACTCAATACAGCAACCTATTTGTCACTAAACCAAGAGTCGAAATTGACGCAAAAGACGTAATTGGTAAAATGCGCCAAATTTATGTAACATTCGACCTTACCACTGCGGTAGTTGCGAATGATGTTATTAAATTAGCTCAATTACCAGTAGGTTCTAAAGTGATTTCTGCTGAATGCGTTATCCCAGCAACGGGCGCAACAGGTATCTTCTCTTTAGGATGGTCTGTCTCAGCTGACGGTCTAACTGTAGCTGACCCTGATGGTTTCATCGTGGTAGCTGATTTAGATTCTGGTGCTGGTGCGGTTTACGGCAAGATGGAATTAAATGATTCTGTTCCCGGACTACACAAGAAATTCACTAATCCTGTGGATATTGAACTTCTTTGTACAGAATCAGTAGCCTCTTCCGCTACTGCTAAGATTTTGATTAATTACATTACAGAATAAGGTCTATCCACCAACCTGCTTGGTATGATAGTATTTGCCTTGGTTTCAGTATCGCCCCTAAAACGGGCGGTATTGTAATAAGGGAGACCTATGACGATTGTTGATATTTGTAATATTGCTCTTATCCGACTCGGTGCTGAGAAGATAGTAACTTTGGACGACGACACCAAAAGAGCTGGTCTTTGCAAGGTTCTCTACAGCGTAGTCAAAGACGAAATGATTCAATCGCACCCATGGAGGTTCGCGCGTAAGCGCAAGCGTTCAGTCGGGGCTGCCGTAAGTTCTAATGTTTTTGGATGGGCTTATAAACACACCCTTCCGGCTGACTTCAGGCGCATGTTTATGGCGGAAGATCAGGATGAAAACTGGACTATCGAAAGCGGCATCCTATACACAGATACCCAAAACTTAAATTACGTGTACGTTCTAACTGTAGATGAGATAGCCCTCCCATCATATTTTGTTTTGGCACTGGCATCTCGCTTAGCTCAAGAGATGGCTTACTCCATGATACAATCCACAGAACTCCAAGCAGCCATAGAGGCAGAACACTCTAGAAAATTATCCAATGCCCGCTTTGTTGACTCTTCTGGCACAGGCTCGTTCGAGTACAAAGCAAATGATTGGAGCACTGCCCGCTTATGAGATACATTAAAACACAAAACGCCTTTATATCTGGAGAGGTGGGCGACAAGATTCGCGCGCGCACTGATACAGACCATTACGCCCAAGGCGTATCGAAAATGACTAACTTTATTCCCTCTACATCAGGTGGCGCATTTAAGCGTACGGGGCCATTCGTGCCGAAAGAAAATATCATGTCTTCTTTGGAAAATACGGGGTTAAGCACAGACATTACCGATGACGTGTGGCTGATTCCTTTCAAAGATTCCGAGTCTGACTATTTAATTGGACTCAGAAATAAAGAGACTCTGTGGGTAGGAACAGATGGTTACAGAAACTGTGCGCCGGGACATGGATGGAGACACATGACCCAGCAGAATCAGTCCACTTTCGGGCCTAAGCACTTGCTTAGATCAACTCTATCAGGACAGATGGCGAGTCCTTATGCCACGCCGGGCACGGTGAGCATAGTGAATGGCAGTGCAAACGTAGTTGGTGTGGGTACTACTTTTACCGATATGAGTGCCCTCATAGGAAATTCTTACGTCATTAATATAAAGGGGAGTAATCCGGTTTCTAGTGCTGTAAAAATATTATCCATTACAGATAACTTAAATCTGGTACTAGAGGTTCCTTATGTAGGATTTACCGAGACAGCAACTGCGTACACCTTAACCAGAGCTGAGCTTATGCTTCTGGAAGCCGATAAAAATCCTTATTGGTCAACTCAATCAAATGATACACTTATATTTGGCTCTAAAGATGGCAGAATGCCTCTTATGTCTGTGGATAGATCATTCAACTCCCGCCCCTATCAACTAGGGTGGGGCGATAATATTGGAAATTCCGAGTACACCCTAAACCCGCGTTCATTCATGTCTTCACCCTATGAAAGACAAAACACAAATACCGCAATAACACTATCATTCTCAGGAGTAGGTGGCGGGACAGCAGGCGAAACAGATACTGGGTTACTCTCCCCAGCTACAGGTAATAAATACATCATGACGATGGCCGGAGCGGGCATAGAAAACATGATTAAGCCGGGAATGTTTATAATCATTGATGGGGGAGGCGCAAAAGAAGGCGTTGTCTACGTTACCGCCATCAACAGTCTTCTTAGTGTACAGGTATTAATTCTTGTCACACTAACTTCGGTGGGCCCTAATTTTAGATGGCGAAGATCATTTTTTTACGCAGGGAACTGGCCTACATGTGGGGCGGTACACCAAGGGCGCTTAGTGTTATCAGGGCTTCCGTCAGACCCGGGTAAAATATTTTTTTCAGAAACATTTAATTTTGCAAACTTCATGCATTTCAGGCTCGCTCAGGATCAAGTATCAAATGGCTCAAAGCTTACTGAGACAGGAGCATCTATAGGTTATTTTGGCGCAATGACTACCAACTCCCCATTCCTTTTTGAAGGATTCTCTACGGAGGGGGCTAAAGTGCAGTGGTTATTTGCTCAAGACTACCTCAGAATAGGTACTACCAAGGGAGACTTTGAGCTGACCTTCTCTGGAGATCAGGCGGGCGGTTTGTCCGCAACAAACATACAGCTAGAGAGAAAGTCTGGTTATACATCAGCAAGCACCCAGCCTACATACTGCGATGACTCTGTCCTCTACGCAAACTTAGGGAACAACCAGCTGCGGGCAATAGACTCAAAAAACATTGGCGTTAGTTACAAGAACACAGATATCTCCATCATGACCTCAAACATAGAATCAGAAGCTGCGGATTTTATTGGGCAGGAGATTTCTCGCGTTGAGGCAATCCCCGATAAGAATATAGCCTTTGCACTAAAGAGCCGCGTACCTCGTTTTGGGGATGCTGTGGTGCACGTAATTGAGGCACTGTGCGTCTACAAGCACGCCAATGTTGTGGCGTGGCACTCTCTCGAATTAGATAGTAATTTTGTGATTAAAGATATTTGTGCTGTGGCTTCTTCAGGCGTGTCTACGCTGGCAATAGCGGGACAGATAAATGGGGAAAAAGTAATAGCGTTCTATGTGCCTCTGCACGAACACAAAGCAGACAAGCTATTTGGTGCTGCCACTATTATCGCTTACGAGAGGTTTTCTACTTACTTAGATTGGGCGACATTGCGCGCTGCTACTGACTCTAATTCAGTCACAACAGCGAACCTAAATTTAACAGGGTGCGACATTTATCTTAATAAGAAAGTTTCTATATGGTATGATGGCAAACTTATCCACGATATTCTTTGGACAGGAAGTTACAATCTCCCTACTAAAGCCAACGTAGTTTTTGTAGGATTTCCCTACCAAGCAACAATTAAAACTCTAATTATAGAAGCCGGGCAAAGATACGGCAATAGCGCGGGACAGGCATCGCGCATAGACACTGTTACGGTGCATCTATATAAATCAGCCGCAGGCGAAATAGGGTTTGAAGAATCGAACATGCATAGTTTAGAATTGGATGCCACTAAGGAAACAACTCAGGACAAGAAAATTAATTTTCCACAATCCCCAGATGTTGAGCCTCGTGTTATAATTAAATCTAAAAAAGGACTTCCCCTGAATGTGTTAGGATTGACATTGAGAGGAACGTCGTACGATGGAGAGGCATAAATGGGAGCCGCAGGAAGAGCTAACACAGCGCAGGGTATAGAGGCTGCTGGATCACTCATTTCTCTATACAGTCAAAATAAGAGAAGTAAAATAGCTGAGGGCGAAAGTCGTAGGCAGGCTTCGCTTTTAAACCTCACTGGCGATGAGATAATGCGCCGCTTCGATGTTAATAAAAAAGTTCTCGAAGGTGAAAAAAGACAGGCGGTAGGTAGAGGGATTGCTTCCATAGGCGCGTCTGGCGGGGGCATGGACAACAACCAAGTTATTATGGATATGATGAATGAAGCAGACCAAGCAATATCATCCATGCAACAAGAGTACGAGTATAACGCATGGATACAGCGGGAAGAGGCAGCAGCCTACGAACGCCAAGCCAAAAATGAAGCTAAAGCAAGAAAGAAAAATACCTACGGTACAATATTAGGAGTCGCTGGAACGGCAGTTGGTGCTTACTTTGGTGGAGCTCCTGGGGCTTCCGCTGGTGGAGCTGCTGGATACGCCGCTGGTTCGGCATTAGGATAAACAATGGCAATTATATTACAACCAAATTTTAATACTTCTATTAGCCCGTCAGTGGGTACTCCCAATGTCATTGACGAAAAAGAAGGTCTACCCTACGAAAGACTGGGCGAGGCAGGAAAAGTGCTTCAGCAGGCAGGTCAGGCGCTATATCAAAACGCCCGCGCACAAGCACGCTCTGGGCAGCTCCGGGAAGCTCAAGAGGCATACCGAATGAGAGTGACCCAAGATAGTTTAAATGCTGCTAGTGGGCTCGATACCAATACAGGCAAAATAGGGAAAGGCCCTACAGCCCCGATGTTCTCTGACTACATGATTCAAAAAGCGGACATGCACGAAGGTGAAGTAGCTAAGGAAATCGTGGAGCCTGAATTTCATGAAGACTTTAAAAACTCCATTGCCGATTTAAAATCAAGAACAAAAACTGAGTCCCTTGTAACTCAGGCACAAATTCTAACTAAGACCTCTGAAGGGAGGCTTCTTGATGGACTGTCCCGGGCGAAAGCTGACTTCTCTCTCTACAACGGAGAGAATAAAAATATAGTAGATGAGGCTATAAGGGTATCTATGACCTACTCTAAAAACATTATTGAAGAGCGCAACGCTGGCAACATTCATCACGAGAAGTTCCGCGAAATAGGCATCAGGGCAAAAACCGAGTTTGCTGAGACAACGATGATTCCCATTATTCTTAAGCAAGCACCCCAAGACTTAGTAGACGCTATTGGCTATGACTTCTTCCAGACGGGTGAGAATATGGCGCGATACAAAGAAGAGAAAGCCAAGGGAACTGCTTGGGCGGTAGGTTACGGAGAGCTTTTGGTAACTGCCAATAAAGCAGCACAAGACCCCAAGGCTGATTTCAAGAGAAATCAAGTAGACTCATATTTATTTTATAGTGCTGACCAAAAGCAGCGTATGTTAAGTCAGTATCTAACCACGATGGAACAGAACAACAGAGCAACAAAAGAAGGTTTTGCTAATACCATTGGGGACGTAGTTACAACATATGAAAACCCATTGCGTACAAGAAAGGACGTAGCAAAGGCTGAGAAGACACTGGGTACTCTGGTAGCTAATGCTAAACAATCTGGGATGCGCCCGGACGAAGTATTAAATATTGAAATCCAAGCAAAGATAGCTTACGCACTGGGCTCGGGGCTACGCAACCAACCGTTCATGACCCCCTCTCAAAGGGACGTCGCAGCAGCGCGCGCCACAGACGCTGCTTTAAATAGTTTTAAAAATAATCCTGAATATTCTGCTTTTATAAAAGGCTCCCCAAGCTTCGGGGCTACCGTGAAAGCTAACGCTATAGCCTTTCTGGAAAAACAGGACAGCGCCCTTAGAACCATGTTCAATAAAGACCCAGCTTCGTTTGTGTATGCCTATAACGAAGGCGTTCAAGGGGCGTGGCAGAAAGCATTTAGCTCTAAAGGCACTAAGCAGGACATGGAGAATGCTAAAGTGCTGACATCTAACCAATGGATGCGCTATTCAGAAGGGGCTCCAGTGCGCCTAGATGATATGAAATATAAAATAATTCCCGACTCCATATTTAACGTAGCAGATACAGAGCTGGAGAATGCTTTAGCAGAAGGCAACTATGACAAGGTCAAGTCGCTATACGAAGAATATGATAAAAAAGGTGTAACAAGTCAGATAGCCTACAAAGCCGTAAAAAATAATACTCCCACCTCAGGTCTTCAACAGATAGTTCAATACCTAAACCCAGAACTAGCAGCCCAGTTTGCGTCATTGTGGCAGGGGCGCGAAGAACGGGCAAAAGCTATCGAGATGGAGTTCGACAAAGATGACAATACTGACTATAAAAAAGCGCTCAATTCATTTGTACTTAAGAATTCTGGCAAGCTCGCAATTCCGGGACAAGAGGGACAAGCCGTTAAACACATGAAAAACATACAAGAAATTGTGGAAGCGACGTACACACAAAAACTTTTAAGCAACAGAGGGCCAGACAATAACAAGCCAATTGTTTTTGATGAAGAGGCGTTTAAAGCCACAGCTAGAGAGGTTTTTTCAAAGATATCCACCTCTGTTAATATAGCGGGCGAGCTGCCTAAGAGATTGCCCGATGATCCTAGAAAACCAAGCGTCTTACGACCAAGACAACCATTCATAAATGGGGAGCTACCATCCAAGTTCGTGCCCGCGCACAGGGTCAAAGAGGCTGAAGAATCCATTCGTAAATACGATGCTCAATTTATGGCAGATGGTTACAAGGATTTAGAAATTACAGATGGCACTGTAGCAGGCAAATTATTTAACGACATGATAGTACAACGCGGTATGACAAACCTACCTATAGATCAGAAGATTAAAGCATTTATAAATTACTACAAAGAAAAGGGATCATTTCGGTATGTACCTGACCTCGCTACTGGTACTCTTCGACCTGCACTATACATAAACGGCACTGATAAAGTTCCTTTAACTTTCAGGAAAGAAAAAAGTTATTTAAAAATGCAGAATTTAGTACCGGGATTAACAGATGGGAAGTAACGTAAGCAATTTTGATAAAGGGTTTCAACCCGTAACTCCATCGCAAAAGAAACTGCTGGAAGACAATGTCGCACCGGAGAGAGGCGGCTTCGGCGATTATGTTCAAAACTCTCTAGGAGCAGTTAGCAATTCCCTTGTCAATGTGGCGGTCGCTAAGTACCACGAACTGTGGAGCAACAAAGCTTCTCAAAGAATGACTGGCTATGCGGCTCAAAAAATATTCCCATACGGGGAGTACGAATCCACAAAAGAATATTCCATGGCTGAAGCTGTGCTGCTTCAAAATACCGTCCTTGCTCGTAGACTAAAAGACACTACTTTCGAGAGGCAAGATCGTGGCATTCTACTGGACTTTTCTGCTTCAATCGCCGCAGACTTAGTGGCAGACCCTATCAACCTACTAGGTTATGGACTCGCTGGGAAAGCATTAGGAATGGTTGCCACTGTCGCCGCTTCAGGTAAATTTGGTTTAGGTGCTTCAAGGGTAGCGCTCGCCATGGAAGCGGCTAGTATGAGTAACCCAATCGCATACGGTACGCTGGCAGAAATTTCAGAAAACGTGTCTTATTCATTAGCCGCCAATACTTTTAAAAATGAATTTTTAACATCAGTGACTCCTCCCCAAGACTACACAGGAACAGACTTTGCCATGGACGTTGCGATAGGCGCAGCAGTAGGTGCATTCTCTGGGGCTATAATCAAACGATATAAGAACATACCTAAAACAACCAAAGACGCTGTTAGTCCTCCTAGAAAACCACCGGGGACTGACCTTGAGCTTATGGAACCGGGCACGTACCACTATACAGAAACAGAAGCGCATTTTAATAACATCGCGTTTGATAAATCCCATGATGAGTTGCCCAATCTTGAGATGATGAAGCCCGGGCAATATTTTAATTCGAGAAATGCAAACCCTACTTACAACATGTACAATCCAGATTATTCAAAAGTGTATAAGCTTGATCTCGATTATGCCCCTCCTGTACAAGATGCCCGGGGAATATTTTACGTCAATGCCCAAGAGACTTCGTTCACACCATTCGGACGCGGCATTGAATTAACTACATCAAATACATCAGGTCACTTAACAAACGCCAGAGCTATAAACGCAGTCATTGCTAAAGAAGATGCCAAGATAGAATACAGCACAGAGCTAGTAGCAGCACTGCATAATTCAGGCGCAACATCAGAAAAGGCGAAAGAGTTTGTTACCTTTCTTTCAGACAATTTAGAAAAGGCAACCAGAGACTCAGACATGTCTATAAATAAGTTTCTAACAGACATTCAAGAGAACCTTGCAAACCTTGTAGACGATGGAGAGATACCGCGCGGGGACGCTGAGAGCATACTCGACTCACTTCAAGAGCACCTTGTTAGAGGCGGTATTGATGGAGTGCGCCGTGGCGATTCAGTTTTTTTATTTGAGAAATCCTACACCCAAAAAAGCGATGTATATACAGAAGCCTCTGGGCTTGAAATGGATAGTGACTACAAATACGAAAGCCCCGTTGCAGAAACGCCTCAAAATCAGGATAATTTTCCCGTTGTACAGTCAGCACCACCAGAGATGCCAGAAGCGGCTGTGAATCGCTTCTACAAAGAAGGTGTCTACCAAGAACCTAAGGGAACAATTGCTTATGATCCTATCCTTGAAAAATGGGTGGGCACAACTCCCGTAGGATATCGTACAGAATACTACGACACGACAATACCTGTGGATTATTCCATGGACATTGCTGAAAATATAATCAAGCGATATGATGAAAACATCACGCAATTTGCGCAAGACATTGATGCTGAGTTTACACTAATCAACGACAACATAGAGATGCTATTAAAGAATGATGGACTAGCTGACAAATATTTTAAACTTACTCAAGCCTTAGATGACGTGGGAGATTTAAAAGCTGTATTAGACGACGCCACTATTGATGTCGAACTCTCAGATAAATTATTAAAGCGTGATTGGAAGGATGCTGTGCAAGAAGCTAAGGAAGCTTTGACGGGTTCCACTAGAGTCTCTAAGGCAAAGCAAAAGGCTTTTGAAAAAAAGGTTGACGCTTATGCGCGTAAATATGGGAAAGACCTACGAGATCAAATGCGTGCACGCTTAGATATTTTAGAGCGTGTCGATGAGAACGCCACCAATATCATGAAGTATGAAAGAGATGTATATCAAACAATTCAAGAAGAAATAAAAGATGGCAAGGCTCTGTTAAAGAATCAGGAAAAAGCGCTAAGAGCTTTAACCATTTGCCTATTCAAGGGACGCTAATGACAGCAGAAAATTGTATATTAAAAATGGACATGATGATCTCTCATGATGAGAAGCTTAAGAAATTGAAAGAGAATCCCGAGCTGTATCATGACTATACTGAAAAGTTTCGGCTAATTGCCGAGAACGCTGAGCTAACAGCAGAGGCGCGCAAGAACGAATCCAGAGCATTGCTTGAGGAAGCCTTCTTAAAAGGGCATCACAGAATGGCTATTAAAGCCGACGATGCATTCAAGGTAACTAAACTTGTTACAGAGTGGATGGGTGGGTTAGGTAAAAAATATAAAGACCCCAAGGAAGCTATTCTATCACGGTTCAACAGAGTGGCAGGGAAAGTGGACACTGTTGAGAATCAAATTAAAGCCTATAAAGGGCGTTTAAATAATGGTCTTATAGATAACTTGCAAAATTCAAATGTCTTTGATTTCGCTCAAAGAGGAACCTATGACATGGAAGTAGCGGACGTGGTAGCCTCGGGCAGAAAGCACGTGGGTGAGGGCGCTGAAATTATAAATACAATTGCCGCAATCCACGAAGCAAACGGATCATCCTTTGTGGAAGTGTTGAACTCTGCTGGCGCATTTATTAAAAAACGTACCGGACATTTGATCTCCCAGTTCCACAATGGCGCTCTCATGTACAAGGCGGGCTTTGATAATTGGGCGGCTTTCATTGAGCCCCGCTTAGATAAAGACCTCACTTTTGCAGACAGTACACCGGAACAAATAAAGGAGCGTCTAAAAGAAATCTTTACAAACTCTGTGGAAACAATCACGGATATTGACCATATTTCTGCGGAGAGTTTTATTACCGCATCTGTTAATACAGCTGGGGCTGGGGTAGCAAGCGCTGAGAGAGCGCGTAAATTGACCTTTAAATCAGGTAGTGCTTCCTTTGAGTATCATCAGGAGTTTGGAAGACAGGGCACGCTCCTAGCCGCCACTATGGCTAGAAACAGGGCGGGTGCTAGAGCCGCTGCTATGATTGAGAACTTCGGACACAAGCCCAAAGAGAATTTACAGAAAGCTATCGACAGCTTTTTAAAATACTCTGGTGCAAGGTTAAGTGCTGGAGAAAAAATAAACATTGAGACCAACGCCATGCAGGCTTTAGACATCGTGTCTGGAAGATCAACTATGACGGCAAGTGCAAAAATGGCTGCGGGTGGCGCTGCTATACGTAACGTCAGTAGTCTTGCTATGCTAGGGAAAGCAGTATTCGCCTCGATCGCGTTTGACCCCACTGCCATTGCTATCCAGAGGGCGCAAAATACTGGGCGCTCACTTTTATTCACCCTTCCAGAAGCCTATATAAACAACATAGCTACTCTGATTAATCCTATGTCTAAAGCGGAGAAGGTCAGCTTTGGAAATAAGATGGGAATTGCTATAGATATGTTAGATGAGACCTACGCTGACATGATGCATCTTGATGGGGATATTGATCCCGGAGGAACACGCACAGCGTTAAATGCAATGTACCGTTATACTGGTGCGGATTACGCCAACAACTCGGCGCGTGTTACCGGAGTGAAGTCTTCCATAGAAGATTTAAAAGATATTACCCAAAGATTAGATTCGCCTGCTGCAATTAAGATGAAGGAGCGCTATGGGTTTACCGACGAAGACTTTAAGCACATGCAGGAAATGGGCTACGATGCTCCAAAAATGGATAATGATGTATATAAAAAGTTTGCAACATATACTAACGCCGCCTATGCAGCAGCATCCCCCAGTTTAGATGACCGCTTTCGCCGGGAGTTCTTGCAAGGCACGCTTGGGGGTACGAACACTGGAGAAATCCTGCGTTTCCTCGGTCATTTTAAAACAGCCTCATATAGACAGATGTACGATATCAATGAGCTGATGCGGGTTAATGCTCCCAATTATGGGGTAGGCGAAGGCGTGGGCATTCTTAAATATGCCATCCCTGAACTAGCCGCCTTCGCAGTATATGCTACGGGTGCGGGGCTTTTACGAGCTTATTCTAATCATCTTATTTCAGGCAAAGAAGAACCGTTTGATGTTCTTTCAGCGCGTAATATTAAGTATGCTATTCAAAGTTCAGGGTCTCTTGGCGGTATGATATCTGATCTGGCCGTACCCGGAGTATCCTACCTTGTGGGGAACGAATCCAAGGCAGCACTGTACCAGCACATTGTAGACTTTGCAGCTCCCTCAGCCTCGTATGGATTCAACGCGGCAGGGACTGTAAAGGATATGTCGCTGAACCTTTTTGATGGTGATGGGTTTTTTAAAAGTGAGAAAGAGGCGCGCAAGTTCTACCGTCTTCTACCGGGTAATAACATTTGGTATTTAGAGGGTGTAAAAAATTACTTGAATGATGCTACCCTTATACACTAGAATATGTAGATAAGAACCACCCCCGGAGGGATTTATGGCTGGACTACATACCAAACCTATTGAAGGTAAGACTGAACTCGACACTGAATCATCTAACCACTTATCACCCAACCCAGTAACAGGTCGGAAAATAGACACCAACAAGCGCGCACTGGACACTGTAGCTCTCGGCTACTTCCACTTAAATAGTGCTGTGCCAAATCGCACGGTGGTATCAGGTGATACTTCTATCATAGGCGTTACAGGACATGCAGCTCGTACTGGCGACTTGGTAAGGTTTGTTACTACAAGTAATGCTGTTGGTATGTACGAGAACTATATTGAGTCAATCGTCGATGCAAACAACTTTAAACTTGTCAGTCCTCTTTTCCTATCTATTACAGCTGGGGACATTGTGCAGATATTGCGCGGGGTAGCCCCACGCTATAGCTCAGATGGGGCTTCACTTGCCCAGCTAACCCCTGATCCATTAAAGTTTTTATACAATGGTGCTATCATTGACGTGGCTGAAGACACAGTCACCCCCGCTAATAATAAGCCCCTTCCCGTTAAATTAACCGGAATCACGGGAGACATTAATATCACAGCAGGAGACCTCAATGTACAACTGTCACACGCAGGGCCAGTATACTTTGACTCTACCAGAATAGGTGATGGAACGAACTTACTTGTCGTAACCGGTTTAGGGGAAGCAAAGGTTCTTGATTCTCAAGCATTAGCTGAGTTACAGGCTATCTTAGCAAAACTAATTGCAGATCCTGCTACATCGGTTAATCAGGACACAATAATAACTGCGCTGGGCAGTTTACTAACAGAGCTTCAACTTAAGGCTGACCAGACGCAGGATCAACCTGTATCGGTATCTTCTCTACCCCTACCATCAGGAGCAGCTACAGCTGCTGGACAAGGCCTTCTTTTAGACGAGCTTAAACTTAAAGCTGACCAGACGGAGGATCAACCTGTATCGGTATCTTCTCTACCCCTACCATCAGGAGCAGCTACAGCAGCAATTCAAGGCACACAACAAGATTCATTGGACTTGATAAACACAGGCCTAGGAGCACCAGCAGACTCCGCCGCTACAACGGATACAGGCACTTTCTCCATTATTGCTTTTATTAAAAGAGCATTACAAAACTGGACTACATTACTACTAAAAATCCCTACACTAACTCTTACCTCAGGTGTTTCAGCAGCTGCCCTCCGCGTGGTCATAGCAACTGACCAGCCTGCGGTGCCCCTTAAGGAAGAGGGGTCTAACGCAGCGCCGGGTGGAACCTCAGTCACCGTGGACACCACAGTGGGGACAATTGCTGCACCATCAGGGAACCCTTACCAACTGTGGCTTCAGGCTGATATTACAAACTCTGATAACATACGTGTATCTATGAACGGCGTTGTACTAACGGCTACGAACGGCTGGCAATTATTGCCGGGCGCTTCTATTGGCCCAATCCATAACCTATCTGTCGATATAAAATATATAGCAGAAACTACTAATGGCCAAAGATTAAACTATATTTGGTCTACGAGGGCATAATGAAACATATTATATTTACATTGTTTTTATTAATTGGAGTGAGCTGCGCTTTTGCAGACCTCCCACCAACGCGCATGGCTGGGCAGGGTGGCGTTCTCGCACCTGCTTTTAATATCTATACCCCTAAAAATCAGGTCACAAATCTGGGCGGGGTTAATAAAAGAATTGAGACAGGTAACTCTAATATCCTAGCCAACTCAAGCTTTGAAGCAGCGGTGGCAGCAGAGAGCTGGACTTCAACATCTGGAACTTTGACAAACGTAACAGCGGATACGGTTGACGGATTAAAGTATGCCCAAGTAGCACTGACAGCTCAGGTGCTAAACTTCTCTCAAATAACTGCCACGAGCGCGTCCCTAGTGGGCTTGCAAGCAGAGGCTTCCGTCTATGTAATGGCACCATCGACAGTAAATAATTTACAGCTATGCGCTAAGGTAAATTCAGCGGACACATTAACTTGCTCTGACACTTTTTCTGGTACTGATTCATGGCAACTAAAAACGATACCTTTTGTTTTAGGATCGACTAATAACGGATTGGTTTTAAAAACTACCGGAGTGGCAACGGGTAACATAGCGATTGATAATGCGCGCTTAGTAATTGGCGATGTAAAAAACACTTCCAGCGTAGTAACGGCGTGGCAATCATACACTCCCGATTTCACCGGATTTGGAACGACTTCATCTCACAATATTAAATACCGCCAATCAGGACAGAGCCTTGAGATATCTGGCACGTTTGTTGGCGGTACGTCTACCGGAGTAGAGGCAAGAATATCTTTACCTACGGGCTTCACTGGTTCATCTCAATTGTCAGCGTTGGAATTCGCTAAGGGATATATTAACAACACCGCCGTTGTCGGCAGATATTCGGCAATGCTAATCGAGCCTAACGCCGCTTATTTAACTATCTCATACCAAGACAACTCGACTGGTGGATACTTCGCTAAGGCCAATGCTAACGCCATGAGTGCAGGTGGAACACATTCCTTTTTTGCAAGTTTTCCGGTCAACGAACTAGCGGGAAATGTTACTACTATTACACAACCAATATCAGATAAAGAAACATGGTATTTATCGCAGTTAGGCAGTGCGCTTACTGAAAACTCTGACGACATTCGCTTTGGCTTAGGTGGAACAATTACAATCTATAAGGGTAGTGACGTGTCTACATCAACTGCGCTAATAAATAATTCAAGCGGAAACATGTACGCACTGGATGAGGCTTCCGGTGGACAAAGAACAAAATTTATCGCCAATAAAAATGTAACAGTCACGGCTAGTTGGGCTGCTGGGATAAATGGCGCAAGCATAATTGCCCTAAATGTAAATGATGCCCGATTAATATGGGGTAGCGAAGCCTCTTCAGGCTCACAAATAAGAATGGTTTCCGCTAGCTTCGACCTTAAGCCCGGTGAGTTTTTTAGTGCCAGTACCCAGTCAGGGGCAAGCGTAACAGCAGGGGCGAATCCTGTTTTTCTTTCGTTTACTTCAGCTTTAAAAAATCCTTCTATTACCGGAAACTTTGTCAACACCATGAACACTTCCAGCGGGTTTGCTGAGAAGTTTTTCAGCGCAAAAATTAGTTCAACAGGGGTTGTGTCAAACGAGATTGGAGACTTTTTAGATGGAAACTGTTCTCACTCCACAGGCGAGGAGACTTGTAATTTTAAATCAGGCGTTTTTACCACAATCCCAAATTGCACCGGAGTCGTTGACCTAGGAACGGGTTCGGCCCATTTAATAAGAATGAGCACAAACATCACGAGAGTGAGGGTAGAAACTTTAACAACGGGTTTAGCTTACGCAGACGAAGCGAAGATTATCTTCTGTCATGGGTATTAATATGAAAATTTTATTATTAGCTTTTTTAGTTTCTTGCTCAGCGGTTCAGCTCAATCCTGAGCCAATCAAGTCTATTCCAGCCGCGCTGATAGAAGTGCCAAACAGGGCACCGATAACTGTTTCGGCTTATAAAAACTTCTCGCCTAAATACCAAGCGGAATTTGAGCAAGCAGTGATTAAAGCTAATGAAATTATCGGCACAAAATGTTTTGAAGATTTTATGTTACAAAGAAAATTAATCCAGACCAACGGTAAAACAAATGCGCAAGTGGTGGCGCACATTAGATCAACTCCAACTACAATCGAACTAAGCTCTTATAGGAAATGGGGTTCGGTGGTTGGATGGACTACACCCACATCTAAAATTATTAATGTAAATTCGAAATTCTACATAGGCTCAAGCCGCTGTGCCAAAACTAGCAATTTAGTGCATGAGGTTTCACACAAACAAGGTTTTGGGCATGACTTTAAACCTAATAGAGAGCGACCTTTTTCAGTACCGTATTCACTTAACCAAGCTGTGGAGGCGTGTTGCAAATGAATGATTACTGGGATGAATCCGGTTTATTAAAAGCCCGCCGACACGAAGTAGATCAAAATATGCTTTTGCGATCTGCTTACTATAGAATGTTCTATGGTAACGATCAGGATAGTGCATTTTCTGCACATTTATGTTATCTCGTGCTCCAGAAAATGCAATCTAAAGGAAATTGGGCACAGCATTCCTACACGACCTACAAAGGAGATCGCGCCAGCCATGACGAAATGACCGCAATTTTTTATTTCACGGCAATTTACAGAATCGCCTACTACCAAAAAACTACAAAAGTTTGGAAATACCTTCATCAACCACAAGTATTTTTCTTTTTACTTGCCTGTAAATACAAGTGGAAATGGGCAGTGTTTGCCGCTTACTTGCAAATGCTAATATCTGTCAGCAGTAAAAAAAGATCAGCAAATGGCAAATGGGACACGGATGGCTCCCTCTTGGCTCTATTAAAAATAAAAACTCTTGAGGCGTTAAAAATAGATGTACCTCAAAAAGAGTATAAAATATTGGAAGCGATTAAAGAAAACTGGGGCTATAATTATAAAAAGTCTTTAATAAACGAAATGCTTGGCGATGAGCCTGAGCATCCATTAATGGTATTAGTAAATGAATGAACCAAAATTTTCTATACCTGTTTTAATTTTTAGCGCAGTAATTTTACTTGTAACACTTTTCTCAGTTATAGATATGTTTCTTTCAATGGGGTGGGTATGATTAAGGGAAGCGCACTATGGAAAGAAATCACCATGCTGATAATCATGGCAATACTTTTGCCTATTATTGCATGGAGTGCCAACGCCATTGTAGCGCGCCAAGATAAGACAGACGAGTTAATGAATGACTACAGCAATAAAATAATTCGACTTGAAACTCAGCAAATTTATAATGACACTCAATTTGGACAGATCAACGCAAAACTAGATTTACTACTAGAGAGGAAATAATATGCAAGCAGAAGATAACACTTTATACATCGGGCAGAGAAAGACATTTGTACTACGCTTAAGAGATGCCTTAGATGACCCATGGGACTGCACCGGTAAGCAAGTCTATGTAAAAGTGGGCGAGACTATGGCTTCAACGGGAACTAAATTTCTTAGCACAGCAGCTTCAGGTGACCCATTAATAGGTAAGCGAGTATTTACTTTTGATGATGCCGATTCAATATTGATTGCAGAAGGTGCTTTGAGTTTAGATATATACCTAGGCACTGGGTTTCATCCAACAATTCCTAATGTAGTAACTGGCCGATCACTGACCGGGACTGTGGCTTTTGTAAATGGTAACTCCGCTGTAGTGGGCACGGGAACGGCTTTTTTGACTGAACTTCAAATAGGTCAAAAAATAAAACTTGTATCTGATGCCGTCGCTTTTTATGCCACTGTCTTAACAATTACAAACGATACCAATCTAACATTCGCGGCGGTTTATGCTGGAACCACTTCAACGGCGGCGGCTATGG
>Ga0163152_10003182_pt1 | contig 21697 bp, 23 predicted proteins | sample OliLakLV19MP8IB2_FD_148635 | JGI IMG/M metagenome (GOLD analysis project Ga0163152, IMG submission 148635) | Freshwater microbial mat bacterial communities from Lake Vanda, McMurdo Dry Valleys, Antarctica - Oligotrophic Lake LV.19.MP8.IB-2 | ecosystem: Environmental > Aquatic > Freshwater >...
GTCGGCGACTATGCGTTCGGGTCAATCACAGACACGACCCACGGTGTGTTGATGACGGCGCAGGCTGAGATAAACGTGACGAGGGCCTCATTTATCATCCGGACTGAGCACCCTGACGACGTCGCCGCCGGGGTCCTGCGGGCGTTCACCTCTGGAGCAGCCTCCGTGACCACGGGACAGACCCTGGTGGCAAACGATCTGGGCCGCCAACGTCTTGGCGCCTGGTTCTTCTCCGGTTTCGGTCTAGTGGCGCTGCTGCTGGGAATCGGAGGCACGTTCGGACTCGTCGCGTACCTGGCAGAGTCGCGCAGGCGTGAACTCGGCGTGCGGCTCGCACTGGGGGCCACACCGCATGACCTGCTCACGCATGCCCTCGCCTCTGCGCTCAGGCCTGTGGCCGTCGGCGTCGTGACAGGACTGGCGGCGGCCTCGGGTATTTCGCGACTGTTCTCGTCCGCCCTGCCTGGCATCAGTCCTCTCGATATCACCACGTACGCCGTGGTCGCGCTGGTCACCCTCGGCAGCGCCGCAGCCGCTGCCGTGGTGGCGTCATGGCGACTGCGCGGCTCGACACCATCCGATGCCCTCAGGGCATTTTGACGCTTGAACAAGGGAGGGAAAAACATGGTCAGGACAACAATTCTCATTTGCGCGCTATCGATCTCGGTGCTCGCGTTTGAGACACCTCAGCAGCGACCGAATTTCTCGGGAGTCTGGACTCTCATTGAGTCGCTTACCAACAGTTCGAGAGGTGGCTCCGGATCGTCGGGTGGCATGGCTCGGACGACGGCAAACACGACCGGTGGCGCGGCCTTCAACTGCGGTGCCGGGTGTGTCATCACTCAAATCGGGACCACACTGACGGTCGATAAGGCACAGTTGGCCGACTACGCAGGGAAAGACACGTCAAAGCCGACGCCGTCGATCACGTTCCGACTCGACGGGCAGGGAGCCGTACTGGTGAATACGTTCTCGCCGTCCCAGACCTTTTCAGCCGCGGCGAAGTGGGTCGATGACACGATTCAGATTGCGACGGCAGGTGACGAGTACATTTCACGATCGCAGCGTCTCTCGATGGAGGGGCTGCATTTGATTGTCACGACGACGATCAACGTGGTGTCGAAGCCGGAACCCGGCATCCTCGTGCACAGATACGGACGCAAGTAGCGTTTTCTGACTGCCCAGACACCTGCGCCTGGGTGCCGGCTCGTGTATGTCGACTCGACTGCGAGCGACGCGACACGCGGTAGCGCAAAAAGCGCTGCAGAGCGGGGTGACACGGTGTGGGGCTGGGGGGCCCCACACCAGATCACAGGCGAACCCCGCGGAGCAGCGCTTTTTCCGCGTCGTCGAGCCGGAGAGCCGACACACACGAGCCGGCACCCAGGTGCACACGTGAGGCGGTGCCAATGGGCGTGATGCTGTCAGGCTTCAGGGTCGGGTGCGTCAGTCGCGTCGGTCGCCTTTTTCACCATCTGCATCAACCGATCGTTTTCGAAACGGTTGAAACTCATGAACAGGCTTTCCTTCAGGTACGCCCGGAGTTCATCCGGCGTCAGTTGGCCGATCAGGTGCACAAACTCCTGATCAATTTCCTCGAAGCTGTAGTCGAGGTCGGTGCGGCGGGCGAGGTCACGCGAGACGGCCTCGATGATCGCGAGCACGTCGCCATCAGTTTCAACCTGGGTGCCGGCGGTGGTGGTGATCTTGCGCATCATCAGCCTCCGAAACTGGCCAGCGCCGACTCCTGGTCGGCGTGCACCTCAAGGAAGTTGTGCGCACCCGTCATGGTGAGCATCGTCTCAACCCGCTTCTGCACACCCGAGAGCTTGAGTTGTCCTCCGGCGGTGTGTGACTGACGGTAGAGGTCCATCAGACACCCGATCGTGGCACTGTCGACATATCCGACCGTGGACAAGTCCACGAGGATCTGTTTCTGACCGCTGGCCACCAGGCCCGCGACGGCCGTCGCAAAATCCGCCAGGATGGGGTACGTCAGTTTCGACTCGGTGACGTGGACCACGACAATGCTGCCGTGGGTTGAGGTCGTGACATTCATTCTGTTCCTCCGCGCGAAGCCATGGAGCCCGGCGGCCTGTGATGCTGGAGACGACGGATTTGTCGGGCCAGTTCGAGTCGTCCCCGGTTGATACGCGACTTGACGGTGCCTTCGGGTAGTCCCAGTTGATCGGCAATCTCCTGGTAGGAGAATTCCTGGAGGTCACGCAGTGTGACGGCCTGTCGCAGGGTGGCCGGCAGTTCGGCCAGCGCCTGACGGATCAGTGACTTGAGGTCGACCTGCTCGAGTTCACCCAGCGGCGTCCGCTCACGCGAGATCGGCTGCAGTTCAGACGCGTCCACATCCCGCGCCATCGTCGCGCGTTCCTTGCGGACGGATCGATAGTGGTCGATGCAGAGGTTCCGGCTGATGCTGATGAGCCAGGTCTGGAAATTCGCACGCCGGTCGAACGTGTGCAGCGCCTTGAAAATCTTGACGAAGATGTCCTGCGTCAGATCCTCGGCTTCGTCATGCCGGCCCACAAACTTGTACGCCACATTAAACACCTTGCGGCGATGGGTCCGGACGATCTCCTCCCACGCCGTCTGGTCACCGGCCAGGCACCGCGCGATCAAGGCATCTGAGGCCTCATTGGGAGAAGGAGTGTAATCAACGGACATGCAAGAGACGGCCAGGACCGCGTCCGGAATCATACTAAAATGACAGGTCCCGTGTCTGGTTTCGTTCGCGTTCATGGAGAGTTCTGGTGTGACGAGGTTGCACTTTCGGCCGTTGCCGAGGTGACCGGCACACCCACACATGTGTACAGCCGTCAGGTGTTGCGCAGCCGCTATGCGGCGCTCGACGCCGCTTTTGCGGGCTATCCGCATGACCTCCACTACGCCATCAAAGCCAACGCTACAGTGGCGGTGGTCCGCGAAATGCGAGATGCGGGCGCGCATGCCGATGCCAACTCCGGCGGCGAGATCGAGGTCGCGTTGCGTGTCGGGTTCACGCCCGACCAGATCGTCTTCACCGGGGTGGGCAAGACGCACGACGAACTGGTCCGGGCCGTCACCCTGGGCCTGAAAGCCATCAACGCCGAGTCGCCGGGCGAAGTCGAGCGCATCCAGGCGATCGCCGCGGCGCACGGGGCGACGGCGCGCATCGCCGTCCGGGTCAATCCGGACGTGGACGCAGGCAGCCATCCGCACATCTCCACCGGCCATCGCTCGAACAAGTTCGGTATGTCCGTTTCGCAGGCGTATGCGATGGTGACCGAGATGTCCCAACGCCCGCACCTGCAGGTGGTCGGACTGCATGTGCACATCGGCTCGCAGATCACCGACGTCGCGCCGCTCACGCAGGCTGCAGCCACCATTGCGACGATGGCGAGTGCGCTTGCAGGGAAGGGGATTACCCTTGAGCACCTCGACATCGGCGGAGGGCTGGGGATCGCGTACGAACCTGGTCAGCGTGTGATCAGCGTTGAGGACTATGCGGCGGCGATCCTGCCGGTGATTCGCCCCACCGGCCTTCGGCTTGTGCTTGAGCCAGGGCGATGGATCACCGGGCCGGCCGGTGTGTTGCTCGCGCGGGTGGTGGACCTCAAGACGCAGGCGGATGGCCGCTGGTTTGTGATTGTGGATGCGGGCATGACGGATTTGATTCGCCCGGCGTTGTATAACGCCTGGCACGAAATTGAAGTGGTCACGCCACGCGACGGCGCCGAACTGTCGTGTGATGTCGTGGGTCCGGTCTGTGAAACGAGTGACACTCTGGGCAAGCAGCGACGTTTGCCGCCGGTGCACGTGGGCGATTTGATCGTGGTGCGGGACACGGGCGCGTACGGGGCCGTGATGGCGTCGAACTACAATCGACGACCGACCGCCGCGGAAGTGATGGTGGATGGGCAGACCTGGCGCGTGGTGCGCCGTCGCCAGACGGTCGACGATTTGTTGCAGTGGGAGGCGTGATGATTATTGCGTTTGAGGGCCTCGACCAGAGCGGCAAGGAAACACAGGCCCGGCACTTGCGCGCGCGCATCGAGCAGGATGGCCGCAAAGTCCACTCACTGTCGTTCCCCGACTACGAGACACCGATCGGGCGCGAGATCGCCAAGGCGTTGGCGGGGGAGCGCGAGTTCGGCCCCGACGTCATGCAGTTGCTCTACGTCGCGAATCGGTGCGAGTATCGCCCGAAGATCGAATCATGGATGAACGGCGGCGGGGTCGTGGTGTGTGATCGGTATCGCGCGTCGAGCCTTGCCTACGGAGAGGCGCAGGGCCTCGATCCGGCGTGGCTCGAGGACATTCAGCGCTATCTGCCGAAGCCGACATTGACCGTGCTCCTGGACATTGCGCCGGAGACCGCCGTGCAGCGCAAGTCGACGGGGCGCGACAAGTTCGAGCGCGATCTGTCACTGCTGGCCCGCGTGCGTGAATCCTATCGGCGTCAGGCGCAACAGTCCGACTGGGTGCTGATCGACGGCGAGATGGACAAGGACGACGTCCGCGCCGCGATCGACGCGGCGGTCCTGCCGAAACTCACCGCGCGCGGCTGAGCGCGCGCGACGCCGTCAGCACCTGCACCCGCTGCACGCCGGATTCCTTCAGCACACGCGCACACGCCTCCGCCGTCGCGCCCGTCGTCATCACATCGTCGACCAGGACGACCTTGTCCGGGACACGGCGCGTCTGCCATCGACGCATCACATACACTCCTGAGACGTTGGTGCGCCGTTCATCGGCGTGCAGGCCCGCCTGTGGCCTGCCGAGTCGACGACGACGAAGCGGGCGCCAGACCGGACGGCCCAGGGTGCAGGCCAGCAGGTCGGCTTGATTGAAGCCACGCCGCCAGGAACGCCACGGGTGGAGCGGCACCGGCACCACGAGCGCGTCGTTGAGCCAGTCGCCGGCGGCCTCACGCATCAACGCACCGAGAGGCGCGGCGAGCGACGCGTGGCCGCGATATTTGAACGCATGGATGATGCGCGCGCCATCGGCCTGCACGAGGCCGATGGCGCGCGCATCACTCGCACCGAGGCACGCTGGCAGCTGGGGAATTGCCCCCCAGCAGGCGCCGCAGACAGGGCCCCGGCGCTGATCGTCCAGGCGGGCTTGGCACGCGGCGCAGGTCGGGTCGAAGAGGGAGAGGAGCGCCCGATCAGCCCAGAGGCGGAGAACCACAACGGCAGATCGCTTTCACGACCCATGCCGTTGCGCAGGGCCACCCGGCGTGATCACGTACGCAGAAACTGCGCATCGCGGACGGGATCAGCTTGCAGAAACTTCGATCGGCTCGGCACCACCCCACAGCCGCTCCAGGCCGTAGAAGTTGCGCTGCGCCGGCAGGAACACGTGCACGATAAACGTGAAGTAGTCGAGCAGCACCCATTCGCCGCGGTTGTAACCTTCCACCAGCGCGGGCGGCTGACCGTCCGACTTGAGACCGGCTTCCACCGCGTCCGCAATCGCCTGCACCTGTTTGGTGTTCGCGCCGGTGCACACGATGAAGAAGTCGGTGAACGCAGACGCGTTGCGCAGATCGAGGACGGTCAGATCGATGGCCTGTTTGTCCTGAGCGCACTTGATCGCGAGTTTCAGATCCGCGGGCAGTCTGGGCGTGGCCACAGCCTTTTTCGTCACCGCTTTGACAGCGGCGGTTCTGGGTGCGGCGGTTTTTTTGGCCGGAGCCTTTTTCGCGGCCGTCTTTTTTACGACCTTCTTCGCCACGGGTTTGCGAGCGCTGATCTTTTTCGCTGCGGTCTTTTTCTTCACGATCTTCTTGACTGCCTTTTTGCTCATGCAACTCCTTGAGGGCTGGCGTTTACCGGTATAAACCGTGTGCCGCAATGTACGACGCCACCGGGGCCGGCACCAGGCCCGTGAGCGGGTGGCCGGCCGCGATGGCCGTCCGCACCATGGTTGATGATACCGGTGACGTTGGTGCGTCCACCAGCACGATACACGGACGTGACGACCCGGCCCAGTTCGAGGGGGTACACATGCGGGACGCCAGTGACGGAAGCGCGTCGGTGAGTCGCGGCGCCGGATATCCCGGGCGCGAGACCACCGCAAAACTGACACGGTCGAGCAAGGCCACGGCCCGGTTCCACGAGAGGATGCCGGCGAACGCGTCGGCTCCGGCGATCACCACCAGCGATTCGAGATCCTCGCCGTCAGCGTCCAGCCGGTCCATGGTGGTCGCCGTGTAGGACGGCCCCCCGGCGTCGATCTCCATCGTTGAGACATCGAGCCAGGGTTCGGTCGCCGCGAGATGTGTCATGGCAAGGCGGTCGTTGGCCGAGGCGGCGGGTTGCGCGCGATGGGGTGGCACAAGCGCGGGGACCAGGGTGACCGACGACAGCGCCAGAGCCGTGTGCGCCGCACGCGCGACGTCGAGATGGCCCTGGTGGATTGGATCAAACGTGCCGCCGAACCACCCGCGTCGTGCGACGACGGTCACGCGTCCTCGTCGGTCCGAACCTTCACGGCGGTCCACATCGCTTCGAGCAGCGCCGGCAGTCCCTCGCCTGTGACCGCCGAGATGGGATACAGCGCGATCTTCTTTTTCTTGAGGTGTTTCTTGAGTTTCTCAAGCCGAGTTGGGTCATCCATCGCGTCGATCTTGTTGGCGGCCGCGATCTGCAGCTTTGCGCCAAGCGATTCGGCCACATCCTCGCCGGTGCCGACAAACTGCTTCAGCTCGTTGCGGATGATGTCGAAGTCTTCAACCGGATCACGGCCCGACAGCGACGATACGTCGATGAGATGCACGAGCACCTTCGTGCGTTCAAGATGCGCGAGGAACTTCATGCCGAGACCGTGGCCCTCGTGGGCGCCCTCGATTAGTCCGGGTACGTCGGCGACCACAAAGCTGCGTTGATCACTCAAGCTCACCACGCCGAGGTTCGGTGTGAGTGTGGTGAAGGGGTAGTCGGCAATTTTTGGCTTCGCGGCGGAAATGCGGGAAATCAGCGTGGACTTGCCGGCGTTGGGATACCCCACAAGGCCGACGTCGGCGAGCAATTTGAGTCGCAGGCGCAGCATGCGCGCTTCGCCTTCTTCACCGGGTTCGTGTTTGCGCGGCGCGCGGTTGGTGGCCGTTGCGAACGCGGCATTGCCACGACCGCCGCGTCCACCACGTGCCACAAGCACACGGTCGCCCGCCTGGGCGAGGTCGGCCAGCAGGATCATGTCGCCATCGGCACCGGCTTCGTACACGACCGTGCCCGGCGGCACTTCGAGTGTCAGATCGTTGCCGTCCGCGCCGGTGCAAGTGGAGCCCATGCCATGGACACCACGCTGCGCGTTAAATTCTGGATGGAAGCGGTAATTGACGAGGGTGTTCTGGTGGAGGGTGGCGACCAGATAGACTGAGCCGCCCTTGCCGCCGTCACCGCCGGAGGGACCTCCGCGCGGTACAAATTTCTCCCGGCGGAAGGCCATGCAGCCATTACCGCCGTCGCCGGCTTTTACGCTGACGTCGACTTCATCAACAAACATTTCGTGAACGGCCGTGTCGCGTGACGGGTGTCACGCGAGTGCCGTAGGCCTCAGGCCTTCTCGACCGCAGCGGCGATGGCGACGGGGATGATGCTGATGAAGCGACCGCGCTGTCCCTTGTCGCTGAACTTCACGGTGCCCGTGACCTTCGCAAAGAGGGTGTCGTCCTTGCCCAGGCCCACGTGCAGGCCGGGGTTGAACTTGCGGCCGCGCTGGCGCACGAGAATCGTGCCGCCGCTGACCAGGTTGCCGTCGTGGCTCTTCACGCCGAGGCGCTGCGACTGCGAGTCGCGGCCGTTACGTGAACTGCCTTGTCCTTTTTTAGTAGCCATTTCCTGTTGTCCTGTCTTGCCTGCGTCTTACGCGTTGATTGCGGTGACCTTGACGCGGGTCAGCTGCGAGCGGTGGCCGATGGTCTTGCGCTCCTGCTTGCGTCGCTTCATCTTGAAGACCCGGATTTTTTTGCCGAGGGTCTGCGCTTCGATGACGCCCGTCACCGTGGCACCCGTGATGTACGGCGATCCGGTCAGGATGTCGCCACCCTCTTTGCCCACGAGGAGCACGCGGTCAAACGTAAATTCCGCGCCCGGCTCGAGGTCCAGGTGATCAACGACAACAACCGCGCCTGGCGTGACTTTTTCCTGCCGGCCGCCGGCTTCGACAATGGCGAACATTTCAGACTCTCCCCGGAAACGTAAAGATCCCCAGATCGCCCCCTAGGACCGGTCTGGAACCATCAAGGCTAACACAGGAAGAAGGTCGAAGGGAAAAGGCCAGAGGGAAAAGGTACGGAAAACCCTCCGTACCTATGGCCTTTAGCCTTTTCCCTTTAGCCTTTTGTCACTTCAGAAGCGTTCTGGTCCCCTTGATTTTCTGGGTGCTGAGGGTGCTCAGGAACCCCGGCAGAAGCCGGTCCATCAATTCAAAATAAGAAGACAGGGGCGGGGTGTTGTTCTGGGCCGAATACAGGGTTTCTTCGCGGAACGACTCGCTGTAGAGCTGGACCCCGGTCCGGCCGTCAATAAAGATGAACTTGGGGACCAGGGCGTAGCCCTTGCGGTCCTCATACTGGCGGACGTCCTGGACCGAGCGCCGACCGTAGGCGTCGAGCACCTCGCGGGTGCGGGTCACGGGGCCGCTGCGCTGCACGTCGGTGAACAGGACCGAGCCGGTGATGATGAGCGGAGCCTGGTATTCCTCACCCAGGCGTTTCCAGTAGTCGACGTCTGCGAAAATCTCCTCATACGGCTGGAGGTCCCGCTCGCTCATGATTTTGGGCTCGTTGCCGGTGGCCGCTGTGGGGTCAACCGGCGGCGCATCCCCCGTGGCACGTTTCCGGCGGTCCACCTCATCGACCAGGGAGATCACGTCGGAGTCCACCACGCGCAGATCCGACCGATTCCGGAGCTGGCTGCGAAGCAGCCGCACGGTCTCGCTGTTGGCGTCCACATCCTTGGATCCCCCCGAGAGAAATCCAAGCACCAGCACCCTCTGGAAGGACGAGACGTCCAGCTTCGCCTGGATCGGCGTTTCGATCCCGACGTCGTAAAATTTCAGGCAGCTTGACGCACCCAGCGCCAGCGTAAGACTAGCGATCGCGGCGACGGTTCTGGCGGTCATAAATCTCCCTGAACAAATCGTAGTTCTGCAGGATGAAGTTGTTTTTCGGGTCGAGCTCACGCGCCTTTTCGTACGCCTTCAGGGCCTCGGGAAACTTGCCCTGCTGTTCGTACGCGATGCCGAGATTGTTCCAGGCGGACGGGTACGTCGGGTCGAGCTCGACGGCCTTCTCCCACCGGAACTCCGCCTCCTTCCACAGCTTCTTCTGCGCCAGTTCGATGCCGAACTGCACTTGCGCCTTCGCGTCCGACCGCCGGTCGGCCAGGAGAGGAGTCGTGAGGCCCAGAACGAGTACCGCTATCAATGCCGCGGCACCCGTCCACTGCTGCCAGAGAGACGAGGTGTGCTGTTTCATCGCTTGATTGTCCCCACTATACCCCCGTACGCCGACAGAAACTGCAAGCTCTTTGCCATGTGGCCGTGGCAATAATTGCTACCCCCGCTCCGTCTGACAGGGCCCATGTGTGGCATTACGGCTGCATCACATCCCCAGATGCCCCATTCCGAGGTCATCCTCAATCGCCTGGCCATCGCGTGCCTCAGACCCGGCCCGAGCACCGCCGCGTGCCGGTTTCTCAAACAGCGTCTCGCTCAAGAACGGGACCCGAGCCTTGAGGCCGTCGCCTCAGACCTCAAGATAGATCCCCTCGACCTGGGTCGGCTGCTCACGAGTGCACGGCAGCAGGCCATCCGCTGGCTGGAGGAGGCCGACCGGATGGGTGTCGACCTGGTCACGTCCCTGCATTCCGACTATCCCGATCGACTGACCGAGATCCCCGACCCGCCTGTCGCTTTCTGGCGCCGGGGGCCTGCGCCCCTGGACGGCAAGGCCGTGGCCATCGTCGGATCACGAACGGCGACCCCCGCCGGACTCATCGTCGCCCGTCAGTTGAGCCGGGACCTCGCCGAGCGTGGCTACACCATCGTGTCGGGGATGGCAGCGGGTGTGGATGGCGCGGCCCACCAGGCGGCAGTGGATGTGGGTGGCGCGACCGTGGCGGTGCTCGGGTGCGGCGTGGATGTGGCCTACCCGTATCGCCACCGTGCGCTGGCGCAGGCGGTGGCCGAGTCCGGGTGCCTGCTGAGCGAATATCCACCCGGCAGCGACCCGCTGGCCTGGCATTTTCCGATGCGCAACCGAATCATCAGCGGGCTCGCACAGGCGGTGGTTGTGGTGGAAGCCTCAGAACGGAGTGGTTCGCTGATCACGGCCAAGCTCGCGATGGACCAGGGGCGTGACGTGCTCGCCGTGCCCGGCAGTGTGTCGTCGGGCCGGTACCGCGGGTGCCATGCCCTGATCAGGGATGGGGCCCGGCTGGTGGAAACCGTCGACGACATTTTGGAAGAGCTCGAGGGGGTGACCCGTCTCGCCTCGGACAAAAAATCAGCTAACCCGTTGTTTGTCAGCTATTTGGAGCCTGTGATGGCACGGGGAGAACTTTATTCGCTTGACGACCTGGCGCTGCGCACAGGCCGACCGGCTCAGGAACTTTTGAGCGACCTCGGGCATCTGGAAATAGAGGGGCGAGTCATCCGGACGTCAGGCGGCCGTTTTGTGAGGCCTTGACGCGGCTGATAGGGTTACCGCAGCAAACTATGGCAAAGGCACTGGTAATAGTTGAATCGCCCGCAAAGGCAAAAACGATAAACAAATATCTGGGGCGCGACTACAAAGTCCTCGCCTCCATGGGACATGTCAGGGATCTGCCCAAGAGCAAACTCGGTGTGGATGTGGACGGGGACTTCGCACCCGACTACGTGATCATTCCGGACCGGGCCAAGGTCATCAAGGAACTCAAGGACGCCGCCAAGGGCGTCACCACCATCTTCGTCGCAACCGACCCTGACCGCGAAGGGGAGGCCATCGGCTGGCATCTGGCTGAGGAGCTCAGATCCAAGAAGAATGTCGTCAAGCGGCTGATGTTCAACGAGATCACCAAAAAGGCGATTCTCGAAGCGGTGGCCAACCCGGGCGAGATCGACATGAACATGGTCGACGCCCAGCAGGCGCGGCGCGTGCTCGACCGTCTGGTCGGCTACAAGATCAGCCCGCTCCTCTGGGACAAGGTTCGTCGTGGACTGAGCGCGGGCCGCGTGCAGTCGGTCGCGCTGAAACTGATTTGTGATCGCGAACGCGAGATCGAAGCGTTCATCCCGGAAGAGTACTGGCATCTGACGGCGCGTCTGGCCGCGTCGGTGCCGCCGGAGTTTGACGCGCGCCTCGCCCGCAAGGGCAAGGACGCCGCGAAGATCACGAACAAGGCCGAGTCCGATGCGGTGCTCGCGGATCTCGCGAAGGCGAAGTTCGTCGTGTCCTCCATCGTGCAGAAGGAGCGGAAGAAACACGCGGTTCCGCCCTTCATCACGTCGAAGCTCCAGCAGGCATCGCGCTTCCCCGTGAAGAAGACGATGATGATTGCGCAGCAGTTGTATGAGGGCATCGACCTGCCGGGTGAAGAGGCTGCGGTCGGTTTGATCACCTATATGAGAACCGACTCGGTGCGTGTGACCGACCAGGCGCTCACCGACGTGCGCGAGCACATCGGCAAGGCCTACGGACCGGACTACGTGCCGAAGGAAGCCAACCGGTATCGCGTCAAGACCAACGCGCAGGACGCACACGAAGCGATTCGCCCCACGTCAGTGGCGTATCCGCCCGAAGCGGTGCGCGCGCAGTTGTCCGCCGATCAGTTTTATCTCTACCGGTTGATCTGGAATCGTTTTGTCGCCTCGCAGATGGCGCCGGCGACTTTTGACGACACGACGGTGGAAATTACTGCGAACGACTACCTGTTCCGCGCGAAGGGCTCCGTGCCGAAGTTTGCGGGCTGGCTCGCCGTCTACGGCCTGGCCAAGGACGAAGCCGAAGAGAGTGAACGCACCGAGAAGCCCGCGCCCCAAGCCGGCGCCCAGGTCGTTGAGAGTGACGATGACGCGGGCACGGCGGTGTTGCCGGTACTCAAGGAAGGGCAGACGCTCGAGGTCAAGGAACTCAGGCCCGACCAGAAGTTCACGCAGCCGCCCCCGCGATTTAACGAGGGCTCGCTCGTCAAGGCTCTCGAAGAAAACGGCATCGGTCGTCCGTCGACCTACGCGTCGATCATCAACGTGTTGCAGTCGCGTGAGTACGTCAACAAAAACGACGGCCGGTTCCGTCCGACGATTCTCGGCCGTCGACTGGTCGAGAAGTTGTTGTATCCGGCCTTCGACGATGTGCTCGCCATTGCCTACACGGCGAAAATGGAAGAGCAGCTCGATCTGATCGAAAAGGGCAAGGCGAAATACGCCAAAACACTTCAGACCTTCTACAAACAGTTTCTGAAGGACCTGGCGCGCGCAGAGAAGATCATGCCCAGCTACAAGGAAGGGCAGCCCACGGATCTGATCTGCGAGAAGTGCGGATCGCCGATGGTGGAGAAGTCCGGCAAGTTCGGCATCTTCCTCGCGTGCAGTTCGTATCCCGACTGCGACAACACGAAGGAAATCGAAGTCGCGGACGCGTCGACCGAAGAGCTCGAAGAGATCTGCGACAACTGCGAAAAGCCGATGATCGTCAAGCGTGGCCGCTTCGGCACGTTCCTGGCCTGCACCGGGTATCCGGAATGCAAGACCACGCGGAAGATCATCGCCACCAAACAGGGCGTGACCGCCGCGAAGGCCGACCAGATTCTCGACGAGAAGTGTCCGAAGTGCGAGAAGAACCTCGTGGTGAAACAGGGCCGGTTCGGCGAATTCACGGCGTGCACCGGATATCCCGAATGCAAATACGTGAAGCAGAACCTGGTCGAGATCAAGTGTCCAAAAGACGGCGGCGATGTGGCCGAACGCAAGTCACGTCGGGGCAAGGTCTTTTATGGCTGCGTGAACTATCCCAAGTGTGACTTCACGCTCTGGAACAAGCCGATTATTGAGCCGTGTCCGAAGTGCAAGGCCGAGTACCTCACGGAGAAAATCACCAAGCGGCACGGGCGGCAGTTGATCTGCGCGACTGAAGGGTGCGACTACGTGAAGGACACGCCGCTCGCGGACGCGGTCGATTAGGGCGCGTCCATGGTGAAGATTGTCGGCGGCGGTCTCGCCGGGTGTGAGGCCGCGTGGCAGGCGGCGTCGCTCGGCGCGGACGTCACGATCTATGAAATGCGTCCGGTGCGTCCGACGGCGGTGCACCAGACCGATCGCCTCGCCGAGCTGGTCTGCAGCAATTCGTTCCGTGGCGACAAACTCGACAACGCCGTCGGGTTGCTCAAGGAAGAAATGCGCCGGCTCGGCTCTCTCATCCTGCGCATCGCGGATGAAGTGCGTGTGCCCGCCGGCGCGGCGCTGGCCGTCGACCGGTATCAGTTCGCCGAACGGGTGACGGCCGCGATCGAGGCGCATCCCCGGATCCGCGTCGAGCGCGCGGAACTCGCGACCATCCCGGCGTCCACTCCCACCGATCCCGTCATTGTGGCGACCGGCCCACTCACGTCGGACGCGCTCTCCGCTGACATCGCCGCGTTCATCGGCCGTGAGCACCTGGCGTTTTTTGACGCGATCAGCCCGATCGTGCTGGCGGAATCCATCGACATGTCGAAGGTGTTCCGTGCCTCGCGCTGGAACCGGTCGCTGCGGGGCAAAACGCCCTCGGAAATGACGTCGGGTGTCTTTTCCGGGAGTGACGGATCGGAAAAGACACCCGACGTCATTTCCGAGGGGGACTATCTCAACTGTCCCTTCACGAAGGACGAGTACATCGCGTTCCATCAGGCGATCGTGTCGGCCGAAAAGACGGAAGGGCACGACTTCGACAACACGAAGTTTTTTGAAGGGTGTCTTCCCATCGAGGTGATGGCGCATCGTGGCGTGGACACGCTGCGGTTCGGTCCGATGAAACCCGCGGGCCTCGATGTGCCGGCGACGGGCCGGTGGGCGTATGCGGTAGTGCAGTTGCGGCAGGACACGCTGGCTGGCGACCACTACAGCCTCGTCGGTTTCCAGACCCAGATGAAATGGGGCGAACAGGCCCGCGTGCTGAAGATGATCCCCGGCCTCGAGAATGCCGAGTTCGTGCGGCTCGGCATGATCCACCGCAACACGTACATCAACGGTCCCACCGTGTTGAACGACACCTGGCAGACGCGCACGCGCCCGGATTTATTTTTCGCCGGTCAGGTCTCGGGTGTCGAAGGTTACGTGGAGTCGGCGGCATCCGGTTTGATCGCCGGCCGCAATGCGGCGCTCCTGTCTCTGGGCCGGGAGCCGCGTCCCGCTCCTCGCACGACCGCGATCGGCGCACTCGCGTACTACGTGTCGCACGCCGACCCGGCCCACTACAACCCGACCAACATCACCTTCGGCATCATGCCGCCGCTCGACCAGCCACCGAGAAGCAAGACGGAACGCCAGCTCGCCACCAGTGCGCGGGCGTTGGAAGCGCTGGCGCTTTGGGAAGGCCAAAGGTGAAAGGCCAAAGCTGAAGGTACGGATGCCCTCCGTACCTTTGGCCTGTAGCCTATAGCCTACGGCCCTGATGATAACGTGACATGATGACGGCATCATGCGAACAATCATCGAGCTCCCAGAAGAGCAACTGACCGGCCTGGACGTGTGGTGCCGACGCGAGGGTATTTCTCGAGCCGAGGCCATTCGGCGGGCCGTCGCGGCGATGTTGGCGGAGCGGGCCAAAGGTGAAGCGGCCGGCGCGTTCGGGCTGTGGCGCGACCGGGCGGACGAGGCGCTGGCTGAGCAGGAAAAAATCCGGAATGAGTGGCGGTAGGCGTGGCGCGCCCGCTCGCCGACGCGGTCTTTGACACCAACATCCTCATCGATTACCTGATCGGCCGAGAAGACGCGCAGCAGGAAATTGACTGCTACCCCCGCCGCGCCATCAGCATCGTCACCTGGATGGAACTGCAGGTCGGGTCGAAAACGGCAGGTGAGGCTGATGTGATTGATATGTTCCTGCGCGAGTTCCGTGTCGTGGACATCACACGACAGGTGGCACGGCGGGCGATCGACATCCGACGACGAACGAGAATACGGTTGCCCGATGCGATCATCTGGGCGACGGCGCAGTTGGAATCCGCTGTGCTCGTCACACGCAACACCAAGGACTTTCCAGCTGGCGATCCGGGCGTGAGGATTCCGTACTGATGGCGGGCGATCGGCCCCTCAGGGATACGTTGCGGGAGTTTCTGCAGTTTCTGAAACTCAACCAGAACGCCTCACCACACACGGTGCGTGCGTACGACACGGACCTGACGCAGTTTCTCGATCACACGGCCGGCATGCTGGAGCTCAAACCCAGTCAGGTCCCCGTGCGCGCGCTGGATGCCGATACGGTGCGAAGTTTCCTGGATGAGTTGCACGCGCGTGGCAACAGTCGTGCCTCTGCGGCGCGCCGCCTGGCCGCGCTGCGCACCTTTTCCCGATACCTCGTGCGTGAATCCCTGTTGCCCGACGATCCCACGCAGTTGGTGGGTGCACCGCGCAAGGAGCAGTCGCTGCCGTCGCACCTGGAACTCGACCAGATGGACCGTGTGCTCGCGGTGCCGGATGCGACGACGTTGCCGGGTCGACGTGATCGCGCGATCCTCGAGTTGTTCTATGCGTCGGGGCTGCGCCTGAGCGAGCTGGTCGGCCTTGATCTCGAAGACGTCAACGTCTCTGGTCGCATTGTGCGCGTGCGCGGCAAGGGCGGCAAGGAACGCCTGGTGCCATTCAACAAGACCACGGGTGAGGCGCTCCGACTCATGCTGGCCGATGCACGCATGGCACCGCCGCCGCCCGCGCCCCGCCAGAATGCGCGCCTGGGTCCTCACGCGCGTCCGCGCCACCCACTCTTTCTCAATCAGCGCGGTGGTCGTCTCACCACCCGCAGCGTCGACCGCATCGTCAGGCACGCAGCGCGGCAGGCTGGCGTGCCGGGCACGATCAGTCCGCATGCGCTACGCCACACCTTCGCGACGCATTTGTTGCAGGCAGGCGCGGACCTTCGGGCCATCCAGGAGTTGCTGGGCCACGCCAAACTCAGCACGACGCAGCGGTACACGCATCTCGACCTCGGTCGATTGCTGGAGGTCTATCGCGCCTCACACCCGAGAGCCAAGTAGCGCGGGCCGCTGCCTACACAGCGATCGCCTCATGCAACATCCGCCTCGAACGTGGGATCTCGATGTTCAGGATCTTGATCTTGTAGTTCATCACCCGCGGACTGATCGCGAGCAGGTCCGCCGCGTCCTTCTGAATCCAGTTGGACATCTTGAGCGCCTCCGTCACGGCCTGTCGCTCGATTTCCTCGAGTGGAATGCCGGTGGGCGGGATTTTGACCACGCTCGACCGCTCCCCTGAGTGGGTGGACGTCTGTTCACCGATCTGCAGGTCGTTCAGCGTGAGGACGTTGCCGTCGGTCAGGAGGACGGCGCGCTCGATGACGTTCTCAAGCTCGCGAATGTTGCCGGGCCAGTGGTGACGCATCATCACCCTGAGCGCGTCCGGCTCGATCGCGTCCACACGTTTCTTCAGTTCATTGGAGAAACGTTTGACGAAAAACTCGGCCAACGCGGGGATGTCGTCCTTCCGGTCTCGCAGGGGCGGCATCTCGACCGAGACGACGTTTAATCGATAAAAGAGGTCCTCGCGGAATCGCCCCTCTTTCACCATGGTGGCCAGATTTCTGTTTGACGCGGTGATGATGCGCACATCCACGCGCAACGTCCGTGTGCCGCCCAAGCGTTCGAATTCGTGTTCCTGCAGCACGCGCAGAATCTTCGCCTGTGTGCTCGGACTCATGTCGCCGACTTCATCGAGGAACAACGTGCCGCCATCGGCCTGTTCAAATCGGCCGATGCGCTGTTTGTCGGCGCTCGTAAAGGCGCCCTTTTCGTGGCCGAACAGTTCCGATTCCAGCAGGTTCTCCTGCAACGCCGCACAGTTCACCTTGACGAACGCCTTGGACGCGCGCAGGGAGTTGTGATGAATCGCACCGGCGATCAGTTCCTTGCCCGTGCCGGTCTCGCCCTTGATCATCACGGTCGAGTTGCTGCGCGCCACCTTGGTGACGATGCCGAGCACCTGTTGCAGCGCACCGCTGGCGCCGACGATGCGATCGAAGTCGTAGTTGTCCTGCTGGGCATTGCGCAGATAGTCGACCTGATGTTTGAGATGGCGCAATTCGATCGCCTTGTCGATCTTGAGTTCCATCTCCTCGATTTCGAAGGGCTTCTGCACAAAGTCGACCGCGCCGATCTTCATCGCTTCGACTGCCGTGTGGATGGAGCCGAAGGCGGTCATGAGGATGACCGCGGCATGCGGCTGGACCTTGCTGGCTGTCCGCAGGACGTCCAGCCCATCAGCACCGCCCATGCGCAGGTCCGTCAGCACCACGTCAAACTGGCTGTCCTGCAGGCGTTCGATGGCGACCGTTCCGTTGGCCGCTTCTTCCACGTCATGCCCCGCGTTGGACAGCGCCTTGACCAGGCCTTTGCGCAGTGAATCGTGATCGTCAACGACGAGAATACGTCCCATGTGATTGCTCCGTCAGATAGTCGGGCGCCGGAACCACCGGCAATGTGACCCGAAAGGTGGTGCCGCGACCAGGCGCCGAGGTCGCGTCGATGATGCCGTCGTGGGCGTCCACGACTTTACGTACGATGGAGAGTCCAAGGCCTGTGCCCTGCGGCTTGGTGGTGAAAAACGGACTGAAGATGCGCTCAAGGTCGTCTTCGGAGATCCCGGGGCCGTTGTCCTTGACCTCAATGCGGACCTGCGCGGGCAACGGCTGTCCGGCGCTTGCAGGCTCCGCGTCCTCGGGCACCAATGACGCGCGAATGTCCACGCGTCGTTCACCCACCGTGACTTCCATGGCTTCGAGCGCGTTGGTGATGAGATTGGTGAACAACTGTCGCAGCTGGTTCGGATCCGCCGTCAACAGCGGTACGTCGTCGTCAACCTGGACCGTGACAAAGTGGGTCCCGTCGTCGAGTCCATCGATCGCGTCCTTGATCACCTCGACGATCGCCACATGTTCGACCTGCAGGCGGATCGGTCGCACAAATTCCAGGACTTCGACGACGATGGCGTTGGCCATCTTGGATTCCTTGATGATGTCGCCGAGCGTTTCCATCGCCTCAGGGCGGTCGGTGAGTTGGCGGCGCAGGACACCGGCCATGACTTCGATGCTGGCCAGCGGGTTCTTGACCTCGTGGGCGATGGCGGCCGCCATCTCGCCGAGCGTTGCGAGCCGGTCGCGCAGCCGTTCGCGTTCTTCGATCTGCTCCACCCGGGTCAGGTCCTTGAAGAAGAGCGTCAACCCGACCTGCTGTCCCTCGTCGTCATGAATGTGAGAGATGGTGTAGCCGATGGCGCGGCCCGTCTTGCGCAGTCGGAGTTCCGCGCGATTGGGCAGGTCTGATCCGTCGAAGGCCGACTGCAGAACGCGCACGACCTCGGGGCACTCCTGCAGCACATCGGCGAAGGGCTGACCAAGGTCGGCGCCCTTTGCGTGCAGGCCCAGCACGCGATACGCGATGTCATTCATCGCCGCGATGCGGCCATCACGCGAGATGGCGAGCACGCCATTGCGCAGGTTCAACACCAGATGTCGGAAAAAGCGATCACTCAGGTTGGGGCTGGTGTCGACGGCGGCTACGGACGTGCGCCGCGTTGTGGTGCGCGGCTTGGCCGCCGCCTTCCGCGCTGAGGCCGGTGCTGGCTTTGTTGACGACGAACGTGACATTCGGACTCCCTGCATCGGCCTGGTGACTGATCGCAAGGCTCATGCCCGGCGGAGCAGGGCCATAGACAGACAAAACTGTCAGTTTGCGCCACATCAGAACAGGTCCAGTTTGAGGAGATGATTACAGAAACAGCCGACAGTTACAAAGATGTAAGCGTTTCCCAGTTATTCATGAGGTCACCCACTTCCCACATCAGGGTTTGATGTCTGGAGACGGCGGCGTCGGCTGTGGCACGGTCTTGGTAAAACCCCGGTTCGGCCATTCGTGCTTCGAGCGCTTTGATCTCGGCTTCATGTGCGGCGATTCGAGTCTCGAGGTCGGCAATCCGCGCCTGGCGTTCGTCTTCGGCTTTTTTTAGTTTCCGAGCATCCGCGTCGGCCCGCTTTTTATCTTCGTATTTGATCGGCGGGGGCCCCTGCACCCCGCCTGGCTCCGGCCCCTTCCGCGCGGACGCTCCAGGGGTCTCCGCGTTCGGCGACGGAGGTTTCTGGCCAGTGGACCTGGTCTTCGTACCTTTGTCCTGTGGCCTTTGACCTTCAGCCTTTTGAGCCTGCTTCTGCTCTTTGCTCCAGAGAAATTCCGCGTACGTGCCCGGATAGACCGTGACGGAGCCGTGGCCAACTTCGATGATCTTGGTGGCCAGCCGATCGACGAAATAGCGGTCGTGTGAGACGAAGATCAAGGTGCCGCCGAAGTCTGCGAGGGCGTCCAGGAGCACGTCCTTCGAGTCCAGATCGAGGTGGTTGGTGGGTTCGTCGAGGAGCAGGGTGTTGGCGGGGCGCAGGAGCATGCGCGCCACGGCGAGCCGTGTGCGTTCCCCCCCGGAGAGGACGCCGGCCTTTTTGTAGATGTCGTCGCCGGCAAACAGGAATCCGCCAAGGATGTTGCGAATCATCGGCACCATGCCGATCGGCGAGTCGCCCTCCAGTGTCTGGTAGACCGTGCGCGTCGGGTCCAGTTTGTTCGCCTCGTCCTGCGCGAAGTACTGCATCACGACCTGATGCCCTTCGCGCCGCGAGCCCGTATCTGGGGATTCAGATCCGGAGAGCATGCGCATCAACGTGGACTTGCCCGCGCCGTTGGGCGCGACCAGCGCGATGCGATCTCCGCGTTCGATATGGAGCGACAGGTCGCTGAACACGACCTGTTCGGCGTACGCCTTGCGGACGTGTTCGAGCTCCAGGACCATCCGGCCGGACTTGGGACACGTGGGGAACGTGAAGTGCACCCGTTTGCGTTCGGGCGGTACTTCGATGATCTCGACCTTGTCGAGCATCTTGATCCGGCTCTGGACCTGTGCGGCCTTGGTCGCCTGATACCGGAAGCGATCAATGAACGCGCGCAACCGCGCGATTTCATCGTCCTGTTCCTGTTTGGCTTTGCGCAGCCGATCCATGCGTGCGTCGTATTCGACGAGGTACTTCGAATACGTGCCGACGTAGTCGGTGACCGTGCGCAACGAGAGGTCGGCGATTTTCGTCACCACCGTGTCGAGGAAGTACCGGTCGTGGGAAACAAGAATGACGGGATGGGGATAGGCGACGAGATAGTCCTCGAGCCAATTGCGCGCATCGAGGTCGAGATGGTTGGTGGGTTCGTCCAGCAGGAGCAGGCCCGGGCGGCCCAGCAGCAGCTTGGCGAGCGCAATGCGCATCTGCCATCCGCCCGAAAACGCCTCGGCGGGTTTCTGGGCGTCCGTGCGCGCGAAGCCCAGGCCGTCGAGCACCTGCGTGACGCGCAGGTCGATGCTGTGTCCCTCTTCGCGGCGGAAAAATTCCGTGAGGTCGTGGTACTCGATCAGCAGCCGTTCATGTTCCCCGTCGGGCAGGGCCGGGTCCGCCAGCGCGTGTTCAATGCGCGAGATGGAATCACGTGCGTCGAGCAGCGGTCTGAACGCCTGCGACACTTCATCGACGAGTGTGCGTCCGCTGTGTTCCAGCCCGTCCTGCGGCAGGTAGCCGACCGTGAGGCCATTGGGCCGGATGATCGTGCCGGCATCGGCCTCGTCCAGGCCGGCCAGCATCCGCAGGAGCGTGGTCTTGCCGGCGCCGTTGGGGCCGCACAACCCGACACGTTCGCCGTCGGAGACCTGCCAGCTCACGCGGTCGAGTAACACGCGTTCGCCGAAACGTTTGGTCAGGCCGGACAGTTGGATCATGCGGGAGTACTGCGTCCGCCTGCGCGGCGGCGTGTGGGCACGAGGGCGGACTCAGACTTCGGCTGTGGGCACCGGCTCGCCAAGCGCGCGTGCGGTCGCGGCCAGGATCCGGGGCAGTCGAAACGGCTTCGTCAGATAGCCGGCCACGCCGAGGTTGATCGCCTCGATGGCGCTGGCCTCGGTCGAGTAGCCCGTGATGATGATGACCGGCAGATCGGGCGCCGACCGCCGGGCTTCTCGAATGACCGACAGCCCGTCCATCCCGGGCATCTTGAGGTCGGTGATCAGCAGGTCGTATTCCACAGCGCGCAGCCGGTCGATCGCCGACGCGCCGTCGGGCGCCGAATCGACGTCGTAGTCCGCCATGGTCAAGGTCTTGGCCAACAGGTCGCGCACGGCCTGCTCGTCGTCGACCACGAGGATACGCGGGCGATCGCCGGGCCGGTCCTTGCCCTCGCCGCGGCCGGTCTGTCGACTGGAGTCGAGCCAGGCGTCGATGTCCCGTTTGCGAAAGCGCCACTGCCGACCGACACGGACGGCGGGAATCTTCCCGGCCTTGATGAGGCGGTAAACCGTCCGCAGATTGACCTGCAGATAATCGAGCACCTCTTCCGTCGTCAGAAAATGGTCGTCAGTCATTACCCGGGACAGCATAACATCGCCGTCGAGCCCTGCGGAACGGCTGCTCCTCCAGAAT
>Ga0163152_10003183_pt1 | contig 21694 bp, 26 predicted proteins | sample OliLakLV19MP8IB2_FD_148635 | JGI IMG/M metagenome (GOLD analysis project Ga0163152, IMG submission 148635) | Freshwater microbial mat bacterial communities from Lake Vanda, McMurdo Dry Valleys, Antarctica - Oligotrophic Lake LV.19.MP8.IB-2 | ecosystem: Environmental > Aquatic > Freshwater >...
CAATGGGGTCGGGCTGGGTTATAACTACGGTAGTCCTGCCACTGCTCCTATGGCCGGTTTTGAAGTGACCATCCATGGCCGGTTTTGGGGTGACCGCCGAGGACGGAGTACCGAGCCGCTCTGACAGTTGCGTATGCTCACCTGTGTAAGCCAAGTTCCGGAAAGCACTCCCGAATTGCCATTTTGTCCATACGCCGATGCGATGATGACAAGCATTCCTAGGAGCAGATGTGCCGGCTTTCCGTTCCGCAAGAATTTGCCTAAAAGTGTCGATTTCATAATCTTAGATTCCTTTATCTTGATTTCGTATCTGCCTAGGTTGGCCGACACGATGGAAATACTAGCAGCGGTGTTGCCAGCTGCAAGATTGTTTGAGTGGAAAACTTATCGTATCGGGGAAGCTATTGAAACAGAAGTACTTAAGTGAAAATACTACTTGGGTTCTCTAAGACTTGACCGGCCCAGCGCCGCATCGATATTGAGAAGCAAACGTAGGTGTGTGTCGTTGGGTTGCCTTGGATCGGCATCGAGAATCGCGACCACTCGCTTCCCATCGCCCGCCAAATCAAAGGTCGGCATCGGCCCAACCCTCGATAAGACCTTCCTTGACCACAACCGTGGCTTGCTGGCATGGAATGAATTGCCCTGTAGATCAATTGGCGCAACCATCAATGATTCGTCTGGAGCCCGGTAAAACATCTCGTTGCTCCCAAGGGACCATCTCGGACCTCGCCCCCCACCGGAAGATACCAACCGTTTGACCACTTGAGCTGTGCCTTTTGGCCTGAACGGAATAACGTAAACTTCCATTTGCCCAGTCTCATCGTCGGATCCGTAGGCCAGCCATTTACCATCAGGTGAAATTGTTGGCGCAGCCTGTACACCGGCTTGCCTCATCAAGGCAACCGGCGTCCCGAGCTGCATGCCATCCCCTGATCGTTCAACAGGAATCACCCAAATGTCATACCCGGTTATCTGTTCGTTTCTATGGATAGATATCCACTTGCCGTCCGGCGAAAAAGAAAACGGCACGGATGATGTTCCGCTAGGAGTCTTCAACCTCTCAACCACACTACTGCCATTGGATTTGGCCCAAGCAATTTCTTGATTTGCTGAGAACACCACATAAGCCCCGTCACGACTCCAAATTGGACAGCAAGCGGTCGTATTGTCCGGAGAGAGACGATAGCTGGTCCTCTCACGAAGATCATGAATCCAGATCGACTCGTCGTTGGTGATTGCCAGCTTTTTTCCGTCAGGTGAAAGTTGCGGACTCGAATAAGCTCCAGCGGAAGCAAGGATCTGGCTCTTAACACCGGACGCATCCATCCAGGCAACGGCCCGATGAGTCGACGGCGCGCTGCTGCGATAGGCGAGCGTTCCCTGAGCCGACACGTCGAATTCTGCTCCCCGAAAGTGGTCATGGGCAACTCGTTCAACGACAGGAAAAGCTGGACCAGTTAGTTCGAGTCGGCCCAAATCCATTGGCGCAGCGAATATTGTTCCAGTGCGATGGTAGAGAAGGTAACCGCTGGCAAGATACCTGGCCGCAGACGAACCCGCTACCAAAGTTTTTGCAGCGCCACCTCTTCCGCCCAACACGCGGATTGAGCCAGTCGCAATTCCCGTAGTGGAAACGAACAAGAGCCCTTTGCCATCTGGCAACAAGGTTGGCCTTCTATGATCAATGACTTCTACTGCTTCCCCCTTGAGGTCGCTGAAGTCTTGTGGTGTCCCACCGGTGGCTGGAACAATCGAAAGGCCGCCAGATGTGTTAAAGGTTGCAATGATCTGACCATCCTCCCTCCACGCCCCGCCCCGATCTGCAGGAGCATTGCACAAGGTGATGGATGGCCCACCTTCGATGGCAACCTTTTTGAGCTTATGATCGGCAAAGTACCCGATCCATCTTCCGTCAGGCGAAAAGAAGGGAGAAGAGGCCCCCTCTGTACCCTCAAGAGTTCGAATCAGATCTTGGTTTAGCCTTCTAACTTTCAGTCGTCCGCCATCGACGAAAACTAGCGCCATACCATCCCGAGAAATGGCAGGCTGCGAAACGCTTGATCCCGCATCCAGATCAAGCCAAACCACCGGCTTCAAATCGGGTGGGTTCGGGGACAACTTTGAGACGATCAACCAGACCAATAGTCCAACGGCAACAGCTGCGCCGATCCATGCAGGGAGTCGAATTGACAGAGCCTCTCGCTCCAGGGCCGGTCGAATTTCCTCGTCGTGCGGCGCAGCTTTCAAATTATGCTCAGTCACGGAAGCAATGAATCGGTAACCCTTGCGCGCAACGGTTTCGATGTAGCGCGGCTGCGTTGCTGAATCATTCAAGGTCTGCCGTAGCTTGCCCACCGCAGCATTCAGACTTCGTTCGAAATCCACGAAAGTGTCCGACGGCTAAAGCCGCCGCTGGAGGTCTTCTCTGGACACCAATTTGCCGTTATTCTCCATCAAGACTTGGAGAATTCGTAGCGGCTGCTCTTGAATCCGGACGCGGAGCCCACTCTTGCGCAACTCGGCGGCCGAAAAGTCCACTTCGAATGGACCGAAACGCTGCATCCAACAATCATAGGCGAATTGGCTACCCGCGACGTTTCGCATCGCATTCACTCCAATTCGACAGTCACAACGTCCTACTCAGATCTTCGATTCGGAGACCAATCCAGACTCTTGCGGGCCTACTTTCCAGAGCACATTTACGCCCCGCCTTCCTTCTTCCCGACCAGTGGCTTCTTCTTCTCCCGCCAGTCCTTCAACCCACACGAAGCAGCAACTTTATAGCCAGCCTTCGTTAGCATGTCCGCGGCACGCGCGGCTCGTCCACCGCCGTTTCAAGCGGTGATGATTGTTTTATCTTTCGGAACTTCACCCATTCTTTTCTCGAGTTCACCCAGCGGAATGTTCACATAGCCTTTCAAGGAACCGAGTTCTTCGATTTCTTTGGGCTCACGAACATCGAGAAAAAACATGTTCTTCTCGTCTTTCAACAATTTCGCCAGTTCATCGGCGTCGGTGATTTTCCGGGTTTGCGAAAAACCGACGACAGCCAGTGAAAGCACCAACAAAAGTCTTTTCATACTGAAAGTGTATCTAATAGGTATGGCTCGCCCGTTAGAATTCGATCGCTGCCAGGCTATACAGAAAGCCCGCGAGGTCTTCCACCGCTCGGGCTATGAAGCTGCCAGTATCGACGATCTCACGCACGCCATTGGCATCTCACGAGCCAGTCTCTACAATACTTTTGGCGATAAACATGGCTTGTTGATAGCTACCCTCGATGCGGCCTGCGAAGAGGGCCGTCAACTCAGCACCGACACCCGCTCACGCCGCTGTTCGTCGAAGAGATCCATCACCGAACTCTTCGAGAAACTCGCTGCTTCAGACGAGCAAGGCTGCTATTTGCTGACCCTTGGCGCGGAACTCTCGACTTCTGATCCCGAGGTACAAAGCCGGGTGAAGACTGCCCTGGAACACAACCGCGCGATGTTCAGCGAAATTCTCGCTCGCGATGGTACGCTGACTCCAAAGCAAATCGCGTCTAAAGCCTCAGTTCTTGTGGGCTTGATGGTCTCGATCCTGACTCTCCGCCGGGTTCATCCTGACCCAATGCTCCTCAGGGGCGTCATCCAACAGGCAATCTCGATTCTAGACTGAACGTTCTAAAAATCTTGCGACCCATTTTGGACTCTTGAGTCCAAAACAGCAGGAGACTAGAAATGAACAAGCCACTAGCTAACAAGATCGCTCTCGTGACGGGAGCCAGCCGCGGCATCGGTCGCGCCACCGCCCTTCGCCTCGCCGAGGATGGCGCTGAAGTCATCGTCCACTATTCCGCCAGCAAGGACGCAGCGCTATCGCTGGTCAAAGAAATCGAAGCAATAGGCGGAAAGGCTCGGGCCATCGCCGCTGATCTGAATGACCCCGCAGGACCGGAAACGCTCGCTTCTCAGGTGACCGGCAATATCGACATTCTTGTAAACAACGCCGGAGTCGCCGAATACGAATCTTTCGCCGACACCACCCCGGAGCAGTTCGACAAGCTCTTTAACGTGAATGTCAAAGGTCTATTCTTTGTGACGCAGAAACTCGCTCCGAAGATCAATAACGGCGGTCGCGTGATCAACATCTCTAGCGTAGTTGCCCGCGTGAATTTCGCCGGCGTTCCTGCTTACTCCGCAACAAAGGGTGCGGTCAACACGCTCACTGTCCACCTTGCAGCTCTCTTCGGCGAGCGCGAAATTACTGTGAATTCGATCTCGCCAGGCGCAATCGAAACAGACATGAGCGCGTGGTTGCGTAATGACGAAGGCGAGGCCACGGCCAAACAGATGCAGGCCATTCCCCGCGTTGGACGCGCCGAAGATATCGGGGACGCCGTTGCGGCTATCGCAGGCCCTGCCGGACGCTGGATCACAGGTCAAGTGATCGAAGTTAGCGGCGGAACCAAGCTCTAAGGTTTCTTCGCCGGATCTGTCGGCGTTTCACCTTTCTTCCTCAGTGTGGGCGGCTTTCGGCCTTTCAGCTTCGGGTCGCCCTCAAGCTTTTTCTCAGCCGTTGTTTTCTCTTCTTTTTCGGCAGCGGATAGCATCGCTTCGCGAGATTGCTTCTCCTGCTTGCTTTGCTCTACAACCCGCCTGCCGCGCACCGCCAGATCCTCTTGGCTCGATTCAATTGAATCCCTAGTGATCTCGATGGCAGACGTCAGTACGAATTCGTAGCGAGATAAATCTTTGGCCTCGAGTTCGGCGAATTTCTCAAGCTTTTTGAGCAGATCCTGCTCTGCCTTCACCACCACCAGCACTCCCTCTTCGACCAGCAATCCACGCTTCAGCGCATCATCGGTAACGATGTCCATGGCTTCGATGATCTTGGCGTATTGATCGAGCAAGTCGTGAATCAGGACGGAGCGCCCAGCTTTCTCCTTCGAGAACAACTGCTCGAGCTGATCGACCCGTTGCCGGGCAAAAACCAGATAGAGCTTTAGCCTCTCGTTCGGCTCCTGAATCAGCCTCACGCGCTCAATTTCATCTTCTGTCAGGAAATCCTTTTGGCCATACAAAGCTGCGGCTATTGGCAGCATCAGCAGGAATCGGCGGGTCATGGATTTTTGCTCATCACTCCTTCCAGCACCTTTTCATGGACAGCATTGATCCTGCTCTGCGCTTCCTCAAGCATTGGACGCTCCTCGACCCCCGCTTCCTTGATCAAAGCATCGGCGCGGCGCAAGAACTCCCTGGTGCGCAGTTCGATGCGCTTGTAGTTTCGCGCATTCTTGTGGGGTGATTTTCCCATCGCTTCCAGGGACTTCAAGGCGAACTCAGTCGCATCCGCCGCCACAACAAGCTTTTTCTCTACCAACGCCTTCGCCGCGACGTCCAGCGCTAGTTGATATCGTTTTTCCGCCACTGGCTCGTTGAGCACGGCATCAGGCACTTGTCCCAACAACAACAGGAATAGGAATAGGATCATCGGTTCACTTCCCTGTCCAAGATTTTCATCCGCTGGCGAGCTTTGAACTCTTCATCCGGAAACTTCCCACCCGCTACATTCAAGAAATCCTGGTATGCATCCAGTGCGAGCTTGGCCTGCTGCCGGTTTTGCTTTACCTTGTCCAGCGTGATCGCGCGCAAATACTTGTGTCCTGGCTTTTCCGCACCCAACTGCTTCACCCGGTCCAGAGCCGGCAAAGCAACATCGTATCGCTCCATCATCACCGTAACCATCGCGAGGTCAGCCCACGCATCGGCGGACTTTGGATCCAGCTTCGCAGCCAGCGCAAATTGATTCGCTGCAAGATCGAACTTCCTCAAATCCCGAAGCAATCGGCCATATAGAACCCTCAGCTCTCCATTATTGGGCTCCAGCCGCAATGCCGCATCCATGACCGGCTGACACTTCTCCGGCTGCTTGTTCTGCAAGTACGCAGTAGCCAGCGCAGTTAGGTTGGCTACCGTGGGCGAGGCCTTCACGGCTGCTTCCAACTCAGGAATTGCGCTACCAGCCTTACCTGTAGCGATCAACAACTCGCCAAGCCGCTCGCGTGCCGCAGTATCGCTTGGAAAGCGACGATACATAGCAATTGCCGCCTCAAAGTTCTTATCGGCCTCGTAAACGCTCGCCAAATGAAGCAGCGCAGGTTGAAAATTTGGATCCATGCCGGCAGCCATCTCAATGAAAGGCGCGCCTTCCGCTGTCTTTCCTTGATTCAGCAGCGCCTGCCCGACTCCCTGAGCCGCCTCAGGCGACTTCGGATTGATCTCGAGCGCCCGTCGATACGCCGTCTCTGCCTCCGCCCCACGGTTCACCTCAATCAGCGCCTCGCCAAGATAATAGTTGGGCCTGTATTGATCTGGCTTTTGCCGCGCGGCGGATTCAAGCACAATCGCCGCATCCTTGGCCAACTTTTGCCGCAACAACAATATGCCCAGATTCAGCTCAGCCTCATACAAGCCAGGCTTCAACTCAAGCACGCGCCGGTAGCTCCCCACAGCTTCCGCGTCCTTGTTCTGCATTGATTGCGCAAAAGCCAAATTGAAATGAGCGGAATAATCCTTGGCGTCTGCCGCAACCGCCCTCAGAAACAAAACTTCGGCTTCGGCTGGCTTGCTGGCATCGAGAGCCTTGATCCCATCTTCAATCGGGCTCTGCATGGCGAGCACAATGTACAACAGCGTGATCACGGCTTCAGGATACCTCTATCAAATCGGCAAGTTTGTGTAGAGGAACTTGCCGCCCGATTCCTTCACCTCAATTAGCTTCCCGGCGCCCACGAGCTGCGTTATACGATCCAAGCTCGGCTTCTCGACCGTCAGATAATGCCTAGTTCCGCTCAGCCATTTCTCACGAAACTCAGTGTCGCTGATGAAGACGTTCGGCGCACCCGGTGCATAGCTCCCATACTCGAGGTTGTTTACGCGCCCGTTTAGCAAGAGTGCTCGCTTGTTCGTGTAGAAAAACACGCTTGAAAAAGTGTAGTACTGGTTGTCGGCTATCCATATCCCCTCAGGAGAACGGGCAAGTGCCTCGGCCAACGGCCGCGATGCAAGAAATGGGTCAAAGGTAACCAGCGCCATCCGCGCCGCATTCAGGAACACGACGCTCATTAGCGCAAGAGCCAGCACCGCCCCGCGAAGCGGCAACCATGCCCCCAAAGCACCGATCAGAAATCCAACCCCCGCTATAACCAACGGCCCACGGAGATAGGCGAAACTCGCAATGGTCAAATCCCCCATGTGCCCCAGGGAAAGCGTATAGGCATCAGGATTTTGTTGGGCCAGTGCTCTTGAAATATCTCCCGGCGTCGGCAAGTCCCACACCTGCACAAGCAGGTAGACAATAGCGCACAATGCAAATCCGGCAATGATTCCAACTGCCCGTGTGGGCCAGCGCGGCGGGTTATATTCGCGAGTCATTGCTGATCCCAGCAGTAGCGCGATCGCCGGGTAGGCAGGCATCGAATAGTATTCCTGCGTAGTTGAGAACGTAAAGAAGATCAACAGGAATCCAGCCCAACAGAAGCACAACAGGATCAAACTCCGGTGCCGCTCAGAATTCGGAGCCCGAAACGAAAAGATGTTGAGCGACCAGGGAAACAACCACAACAAATGTAAGAGCCAGAAGGCCAGCCGGGGCACTGTGTTGTAATCCCTCGGATGACGCATGTTCAGGAACCGGAACACATGCTCATTCAGAAAGTAGAACCAGAAAAACCCGTGATATTCCCCTGGCACACTCCGCAAGGTGAAGTCCAAAAATGGTGGGTTAGCGAGCGTGGCGGCCACATGCCAAGGTCCGGCAATTCCCAGCAAAATCAATACACCTTGCCCAACTTTCAATCGCCTCCAAGTATTCGAAGCCAGCAATTGACCAGTCAGCACCAGATACAGGACAGCGGCCGCCCCCGGTAACAGCAATGCAATCAAACCCTTCAAAAGCAAACCGAGTGCAATCGCAGCCGAGAACACGTTTGACCAGAATGTCGCACTCCGCTCCTCTCGATCCAATGCCCGCAGGAAAGCGAACAGCGCCAGTGAAATCGTAAAAGTCAGGATCACATCCGGAATCAAAATTCGAGTGAAAAGCCATAACCCCAGGCTCGTAGCCACCACCAATCCGCTGGCCAAACCCAGCCGCGGCCCCGAAGCCCAGCAACCGATCCGAGCCGTCAGAGAGGCCAGTGCGATCGAAAAGAAGGCGATAGGCATTCTGGCCGCCCAGTCATGCACCCCAAAAAGTTTGAAGCAAATCGCCATCATCCAATAAACCAGAGGCGACTTCTCCAGATACGCGATCCCATTGAGCCTCGCCGTTACCCAATCCCCGCTCTCCAGCATGTTCCGGGCAATCTGCGCCTGCACTGCGTCCACATCATCCATTAATGAAGGAGGACTAAATATCGCCGGGATGTAGATCAACGCCGCAAACAGTATGACGATCAGTTGATAGTTGCGGTCTGACGCGGTACGGAATCCGTAGCCTTCGCCGTAGTTTGTATGTTCCATCGTTTCATCCACAAGAAGAGTGTGAGCAAGCCCCACAACTGGTATCCGGCATTTGTCCTCCGCGACATATGCCGCTGGATCAGATCATTCACGGCAGACCACGAAAAGACTCCAGATTCGCGAACTGCCTCCTCTGTTACCGTATCGAGCAACAGAGGCTTCAACACCGTTCGGAACCAGTGGTGCGTAGGAATGTCAAACCCCTGTTTCGGCCGGTTCAAAACACTCGCAGGAATCTTGTCCCTCACCAACTCCCGCAACAACAACTTCAACACACCCCCGTGCATCTTTAACCGCTCTGGAACCCGGGCTGCAAACTCCACTATGCGGTGGTCCAGAAATGGTGGACGGACCTCAAGGGAATGCGCCATCGACATGCGGTCACACTTGTACAAAATGTCATCTGGCAAATAATAAAGCTGATCCAACCACAAATGTCGATTCAACTGCCCTGCGGCCCCGCTTTCGCCAGGCAGCCTGCGGTACAAATCAGCAGCTGGCCGGTGCGCCATCCCTGGCGCAATTCGCTTTTTCGCATCGAGCGAATTTGTACCGTTCCAATAGAGATGGGCCGCCTCTGCCGATTCGAGCGACCCTTCCAGAAACCGCTTGGCCTTGTACTCGAGACTGATCTTGTCATCCGAAGCCGGCCACAGCGAGAGCAGTCCCAAACCAGCCCGTCGCATCAGCGATGGTATGCGCCGCGCGCTCAATGAATACTCGTCCGCAAGATAGGTCTGATAGCCGGCAAACAATTCATCGGCGCCTTCACCGCTAAGAGCCACAGTGACATGCTCACGCGTCATCTTCGACAGGAACCACATTGGCAAGGCCCCTGCGTCCGCACTGGGCTCATCGCTGTAAAAGGCCAACTGCTCAATCGCATCAACAAGCCCGGTCTCAGGGTTTACGTCAAACTCGTGATGCTCAGTTCCGTAAACTTTCGCCACTTCGCGAAACCACGGCGACTCATCGAAACTTCGCCCCGTAAACGACACTGAGAACGTCTTCAATTGCCTCCCTGCCGCCTCCGCCGCATAGTGCAACACGGTTGTCGAATCCACCCCACCCGATGCAAAAATCCCCAAACCAACATCAGAAATCAGGTGCTCTTTCAACGACGCTTTCATCAGCTCATCCAACTCTTCCTTGCCCGCCTCAAGGGTCATTCGCGAATCAGGCCAGAACGATAGGGACCAAAACGGCTCCTGCGTCACATGCCCGCCCTTCCAGCGCAGGAAGCATCCTGGCCGCACCTTATTCACCCCCGCGGCAAGCGTATAGGGCTGCGGAACATAATTCAGGGAGAGGAAATAAGTCAGCCCCTCAAGATCCAGCCGCCGTTCTACCTCGGGGTTTTCAAACAAGACCTTCAATTCCGACCCGAAATACAAGTCACCTCCGTGTTGGCAATAGTAAAGCGGTTTGATTCCCACCCGGTCCCGGACCAGAAATAACTCCCGCTTCTGCTTGTCCCAAATGGCAAAAGCAAACATCCCGCGCAACCGTTTGAAGCTCGAAATCCCCCACGCCCGGTAAGCCTCAAGCACCACCTCTGTATCGCAATGCGACCGGAACCGGTGACCCAACCCCTCAAGCTCAGCTCGCAACTCCTTGAAGTTGTAAACCTCTCCGTTGAATACAATCACCGTCTGACCATCCTCAGACAAAATCGGCTGGTCTCCGCCCCCAAGATCAATGATCTTTAGCCGCACGGCGCCAAGCGAAACAATCGGATCCTCAAAGCACCCCTGTTGGTCAGGCCCGCGATGCGTAATCGTTGCTGTCATGCGCGCAATCCTACCCGGCTCTGTTGAAGAGCCCAGATGGGTAAAGCCTGCAATTCCGCACATTCTCATAGTTTCGCAGCATCGCAGACAGTTACGATAAAACGATGCGACTGTTTTTGCTATTTGGCGCCGCAACCCTGTTGGTTGCTCAAAGCGTCCCGGACGCGCTGCTAGGCCGTTGGCGCACCTCCAACGTAACCAAGGGTGGGCTGGGCGCGCTTTACGAGTTCAAAACGGGCGGCGTCGTCTTTGTCCGTCCTGGGGCAATCGCACCGGGCGCCTACAAGATTGAGGGTAACGAAATGGTGTTACCCCCTCTCCTTGAAAATGGCCCCCCGAACCGCCAGACAATGGACCTCACCAAACCCGGACGGCTGATCCTGTATCAGGGCAAAGAGGTATCCATGGACCTCTCTCGCGTCGGCAAACAGCCGCCAGGCAAGCCTACCGTCACTGGCGAGTGGGTAGGAATGCGCATGATGGACGGTCAGAAGCTCGAAATGCGCATCTTTTTCTACCCCGGCGGCAAGTCCCTGTTTCTGCTTCCATTCCAGACGCAGCAAGCCAAGTACTCCATCAACAATGGCCGAATGACTATAGAACTTCCCGATGGAAAGGCCGCTGAGGGTCCTTTCTCACTGCGAGGCAATGCGCTTTCAATACCCAGCGTACGCTCGGGCAAAGCGACTCAGTTGACCCGGTACTGATCGATGATCGAGATCTATATCCTTGCCGGGATTCTCATCACACTGCAGGCAATCGTTATCTTTATCTCGCTAAGCCGGCGCAATTCGTCGTCTGACATGCTCGAGGAGTTCTCCCGCTTCCGTCGTGAGATCAACGAACTGGCCTCCGGCATCCGCAACGACATTGACACGCGACTGCGCTCGATCGAGACGTCAAACGAAGCCAAACTCGAGCAGATGCGCGCCACCGTCGACGAAAAGCTCCAAACGACTTTGGACAAACGCCTCGGCGAAAGCTTCAAGCTAGTCAGCGACCGACTTGAACTTGTGCACAAAGGTCTTGGCGAAATGCAGACCCTTGCCATCGGAGTGGGCGATCTGAAAAAGATCATGGGCAACGTGAAGACTCGCGGCACCTGGGGCGAAGTTCAACTAGGCGCTTTGCTTGAACAGGTCCTGACGCCCGAACAGTACGACAAAAACGTCAGCGTCACAGGGACCAGCGAACGCGTTGAATTCGCCATCAAGCTGCCCGGTCACGAGAACACCGTCTGGCTCCCGATCGACGCCAAGTTCCCGCTAGAGGACTACCAGCGCCTCATCGAAGCATCAGAGAGCGCCGACCCTGTTGGCGTGGATAAGGCGATCAACGACCTCGAAAAGCGCGTCTGGAGCTTCGCCAAGTCCATTCGCGACAAATACATTGCGCCACCCGCCACTACCGACTTCGGCATACTTTTCCTTCCCACTGAGGGTCTCTATGCCGAGATGATGCGCCGAACCGCCTTCGTCGATGAAGTCCAGCGTGAACTCCGCGTGACGCTCGCCGGCCCGTCCACGCTGCTTGCTTTGGTAAACAGTCTCCAGATGGGCTTCCGCACACTGGCAATCCAAAAGCGTTCTGGCCAGGTTTGGGAAATCCTGAGCGTGGTGAAAGCCGAATTCACTAAGTACCATGCCGTCTTGGGCAAAGTGCGCGAAAAACTGGACCAGGCATCCAAAACCATTGACGATGCCGAACAACGCACACGCGTCATCCAGCGCAAGCTTAGAACGGTCGAAGAAAAAGCCCTTGTTGCGGGGGAGCAGCCAGACTTACTGGACGACTAACCGCTCATAGATGAGTAGATTTCGAAAGCCTTTGCCACGCGAGTCAATCGTCATCCGCTTTCCATCATTGGAGATCGTTCTGGTAGCCTTCACGGTGACTTTGCCCTTCAGCGTAAACACTTGATCCACGCGGCGCGGATTCTTCCAATGCAGGGAGACGGAATCATACAGTGTCCCACCGGTAAAGGGAACAAACTTTCCGTCGTACCCGGCTCGAAACTCAGTGTGGAATGGCTTCCCTTGTGCGTTAACGCCATCGTGGAGAAACTTGACTCCATCCCCATCGGCGATCCATTGCCGCTTCGATTCCTTGGGCGCGGGCGCGCTCTCATATCGCGAAGCCCCAGGCACGAACTTCCAAGTCCCCTGGCCCAGATCCTCAACCGCAGCGGCGATCATCAACAAAGCGTAAATTGCAATCACGCATCACTCATATCGCAAAGCTTCCGCAGGTGCAATCTTTGTAGCCGAATTTGCCGGGTAGAGTGTCGCGATCAACGAAACGGCCAGCGCGAATCCTACAATCCACAAAGCGTCAAACGGGTTCGTCTGAAAGGGAACGTAAGGAATCGAATAAATCTCTTCCGACAACTCGATCAGCTTGTAATGATCCGCCACAAAGCTGATGCCATAGCCCAATGCCAGTCCCGCAATAGAACCAACAGCCCCGACCAGCAGCCCCTGATAAATAAAAATCCGGCGTATTTGCTCACGCCTCGTCCCCAAGGACAACAGAATCGCGATGTCCCGCTGCTTTTCCATCACCATCATGACCAGCGTGATGAAGATATTCAGCGCAGCCACAAGTTGGATCAATCCAATGGTGATCAAGCTGACGATCCGCTCCATCCGTAAGGCCCCAAGCAACTGCCTGTTCTGGTCCATCCAATGTGTCGCGGTGAACTGATTCCCAAGCAACACTTGCGCCTTCTCGGCGTAGGTTGGTGCGCCTTCAATATCAGCCACCTTGATTTCGATCGCGTTCACAACATCGCCAAGCGACATCATTTTCTGGAGTTGTCCCAACTCCATGAAGGTAAAGTTGGCATCGACATCGTAAAATCCGGTCTCTACCAACCCCGCGATCCGCATCCGATGATAAGAAGGCCGCGGGCCAAAAGGAGTAAGCTCTCCCAACGGGTTGATGATTTGAAGGTAATTCCCAACTTTCAAACCCATGGATTGCGCAAGCTTTGAACCGACCAATAGGAACGGCACATCCACTTCGGTTTCGCGCAACTTGTCGAGCGAGCCTTCCTTCACGTAGGGAATCAGGTCCACCTTCAACCGGTCACTCTTCAAGTCCAATCCCTTGATCACTGCCCCGCTGCTCGATCCACCCGCGTTCACAAACACTTTTTCATAGAGTGCAGGCGTGGCCTCGACTGTTCCTGGCAAACTCCCCAATTTCTTTGCCAGCGCCTCCCAGCCCGAAATCCCTTCACCAGGAACTCTCTCGGTCACAGTCACATGAGCCGTCGCGCCCAGCAGATTCTTCTGCAAAGTGGTTCGGAACCCATTATTGATCGCAATCGCAATCACCAACGCCATTACCCCAGCAGCCACTCCAACGATTGAAATTGTAGTGATGATCGACACTGCCGATTGACGGCGCTTCGCCTTCAAGTATCGCTGCGCGACGAATAACTCAAAAGGGAGTGCCACTGCTATCGCCGCACAAGAACTTCGCGAATGCTATCCCGGCTTAGGAAGAACTTCGTCGAGCTAAAGTCTTCAAACAAACGTTCGATGTTGCGGTTCGAAAAGGCTTGCCCTGGCGGCATTTCGGAGCGCTGCTCCACCGTCAGGCTATTTTCGTCATTAATCTTAAAGTGGAACTGCGGAATCGTCTGTGCCTTGTCATCGGCATGGAAAAACGCCAGTAAATGCGCCCCAGGTTCGAGGATCCGGTGCAAATGATCGATCGTCTTGTCGAGTAGCGATGGCCGCAGAAACTGCAGGCAATCCCAGACGAGTGCCCCGTCAAATGGCCCACGCTGCTCGGAGAAGGTCTGGATCAGGAAACTGTCCACGCGGGCAGGATCGCGTTGATTCTCGTAATAATCCCCATCGCCGAAACAGTCCTCGAGAGTCGCAAAAAAGTCCTCAGAGTAAAGCCTCGTCCCCATCTGGGTCATGAATTGAATGTTGGCGGCGTTTGCGCCACCCAAATCAAGCAACCTCAAGTCTCGATTCGTATCGAGCGAACGAACAAATTGTTGGAGGGCTGCGCTCTGCCTGAGCTGCGGCGGAGCCATCACTGCAGGCGCTTTCACTATGGACTGGGAAGCGGCAGGCCGACCGGACGGACGCTCCGGGCGCAGGCTGGACTCGGAATCCCGAGACCCCTGAACTGCGCGAAAAAATGCCTTAAACGGGTTCGCCATCTCCCCAAGTACTAAAGTAACAGTCTTGGACTAAGTTTGCTGAATTACCGCTTTGCGTCAGCCGCGCCAGCCGAAGCTGCCATCGCTTGTTGGGGGGCGGAGGTTACGGCAACTGGTTGAGGCTTAGTGACCGGCTTAGGCACCTCAGTCCGTACGATGTCGATTGATCCTTTAAACATCGCGCCATCCTCGATCGAAATTCGGGCCGTCTTGATGTCTCCGACCAGTTTGGCATCCTTCTTGATGTCCATCTTGTCGGTGGCTTCGACATTTCCCTGTACAGCGCCAAGGACAACAATGTCTTTGGCCTTAATTCCGGCCTTCACTTTGCCGTTCGGACCAATTGTCACCTTGTGCTCTGCGGCTTCAATCGTGCCTTCCACCTCGCCGTCGATGATTAGATCTTCCCGGGAATAAATCTGGCCGGTGATGGAAACGCCTTTCCCGATCGTCGCACCCCGTGAAGGGGCTGGAGCGTCTTGGTCCAATCTCGATGACGTTGTTTGCATTGGCATACCTTCGTTGCTGCCGGTCGGCAGGTTGCTTGAATTAGTAGAACGCGGGGTCGGTTCTTCTTCTTTACGGCGATTCCACATGGATATGGGACTCCTGTGAGAGTATTACGTTTCAGTAAAAAGGCTAGCGAATCTAGGCCCCCCAATGCAAATGAAAATAGAACATAGTGTGAATATGGCTCGTAAGCAACTTTCATGAAGCCTCTTGTTGAGTGCAACAAACTCGGAGTACGCTACGGCGATTTCCCCGCTTTGCTCGATTTCGACCTTGGACTCCACGCCTCGCGCGCGGCGATCCTGGTGGGCCCGAATGGCGCTGGAAAGTCCACCTGTCTCAAGGTACTTTCCGGGCTCGAATCCGAAACCACTGGCGGTGTAGAGGTTCTTGGCCACCGCCCCAAATCCGCACCGCGCGTCTGGCGCTCACAAGTGGGCGTTATGCCTGAGCATTTGGGCCTTTTCGACGCCTTGAGTATCGAAGAACATCTTCAGCTCAGCGCAAATCTTTATCATCTGGACAAGAAGCAAGCCCACGGGCGTATTGAGGAACTTCTCAATCTGCTCGGTCTATGGGATGTCCGCACCCGCTTCGCCGCGGCCTGCTCCTACGGGATGCGAAAAAAGACTGCGCTTGCTCTCGCCCTGCTCCACGCCCCCAGGCTCCTCATTCTGGACGAACCCTTTGAGGGCCTCGACCCTGCAAGTTGCGAAACCGTCCTTGCTCTACTGAATGCGCTCAAGCAGCGTGGAGCGGGCCTGATCGTCAGCTCCCATATGCTCATGCACGTCGAGCGCCTGGCCGACGAAGTACTTCTCCTGGATGGTGGCCGGGTGGTTTGGCGCACGGAGGCCAAGGCCGAAGGCGAGTTACGTGCTCATTACCTCGATGTCGTTAAATCCAACCCGCTCCCCAGCCTGGAGTGGTATTAGGTGTTTCCGCTTCTCCGCGCCATCTTCCTCACGGCCTACCGTGAGATCCGCACTCTTAATTCGATCCAGGGCAACAATTTCTTTTTCTGTGTCCTGTTGATCTCAATGCAACCGGAAAGCGCCCTATTTCTGTGGACGCTTCTAGGAGCAATCATGCTGCTTCCGGCCCTGGCAGCTCCGCTGGCCCGTATCCCCGCAATTCGCCTGTCACTCTGGCCAATTACCCGTACACAGGCAAGTCTGCTAGGCCCTTTCACAAAACCTGAAACTCAATCCAGCCCCTGGCTGTGGAGTCTGCTGCCAATTCTCGAACTCCGGCAGATCTGCCGTACACTCGACTTTTGGCTCGCCTTGCTGATTTCACTTTCTGCAACAGCCTATCGTTTCCTTTCTGACCATCCGCAGCCGGACGCCTTCCCAATACTCACCATGATCGTCGTGCTTTCTCTCAGCACCCTCGCGCAGAATCTCTTCGCCCTGGACGGCGTCGGCGGTCGCCTCCGATGGAAGCTGGCCCCGATCCGCGGCTATAAAATCCTGCTCCGAAAGGGCCTGGCCGTTACCGCCATTGCCGTGCTGCTAACCCTTGGTTTGAACCCGGTTGGAGCGCTCGCAGGCATACTGGCAGCCCTCGCGGTCGGCCACCATTTCACGGTCTTCTCACCAATCGACTCGGGCGCATGGCGCTTCACCATGGGCCAGTTTCTTCCTTATGGCTTCCTTCAGGTGATCGCCATGTTCTCTTGCGGAATATCCAGTGCACGGGGCGACCTCATCTATCTAGCTATTGCGGCAGCGGCCTGGGTGATCAGCGCTTTTGCTTACGGCTGGGCGCTGGAACGTTCTTGATTAGAAAAGCTTTAACCACTGCACAAGCGCTGAATGCTAAGGTAAATATCGAGTTTGACAATGCGCATCCTAGTTGTGGAAGACGAGAAGAGAATCGCTGATTTTCTCGGACGCGGCCTCGAAAGTGCCGGCTACGCAGTGGACATCGCTCCCGACGGGCAAACTGCCCTCGACCTTGTCCATGCGACTGACTATGACCTGATTACCCTCGACATGATGTTGCCGGATGTGGATGGGCTGCGCGTCCTCGAGAAAATCAGGAATCGCAAATCAAACCCACCGGTCCTGATCCTGAGTGCGCGGGGCGCAGTAGAGGATCGCGTCAAGGGCCTTGAATTCGGAGCCGACGACTACCTCACCAAACCTTTCGCTTTCGTGGAACTGCTCGCCCGCGTGCGTGTCCTGTTACGTCGCGGCCAACCTACTCCAGAAAAACTCATAGTAGGTGAACTCTCCCTCGACTGTATCCGCCGAAAGGTCACGAGGTCCGGGGACAACATCGAACTCGCGCCAAAGGAATTCTCAATCCTCGAATACCTGATGCGCAATAAAGGGCGCCCGCTCAGCCGCACAATGATCGTCGAGCACGTTTGGGATATGGACTACGACGGCCTTACCAACATCGTCGATGTGTACATCCGCCACCTGCGCTCCAAGATCGATGATCGGTATCCCTCCAAGCTTATCCACACGGTACGGGGCGTCGGCTATATGCTAGAACTACCTGAAGGTCGCTCGGAATAACTCGCTTCACCGGCTACTTGCTATAAATTAAGGCAATGCAGCGCAGCATATTCAAAGGCCTCCGTTTCCGCTTGGCGCTGAGCTACACACTCTTCTTCGCCATTCTCCTGACTGGCTTTGGCTTCGTTTTGCGCGGAATGTTGAGCGGTGTCATGGAAACAACCGTTCAGGGCTTGCTCGACGAGGAATGGGCCGCTTGCAAAGGGTTTCTTCGCAGCAACGGCAAAGGCGTCCTTGAATGGAACTACGACCCCAATGACAAGGAAGAAACGGCAATTGTCGAACGCCTGCGGTTGATCTATATGATCGCCGACGACAAGGGCGAGGTGCTCGAGAGCTCGGAGCTCTACCGTGAAATGGGCTTCCAGTCCCCGGCGGCAATCAGCCAAGTTTTGTCCGATGGCAAGCCATCATACACTTTCCACCCCAACTTGCGCGGCCAAGTCTTTATGGTACGGCAAGGCACTCTCAGCGAACACGGCCACAAATACTTCGTCGGTTTAGGACGCAACTTTACCCCCAGCCTCAGGGTCATCGATGAATTTAGCCTCGATTACTTCCTGGCGCTTCCATTCATTATCTTGACTGCCGCCTTCCTGGGATGGTTGCTTGCTCGCCGTGCGATGCAGCCCGTCACTGAAGTTGCGGCTCAGGTCGCACAGGTCTCCGGATCTAACCTCTCGCTCCGCGTACCGATTCGGGGCTCCCGCGACGAACTCGACCACATGATCGCGAACTTCAATGGAATGGTGGCCAGACTGGAGGACAGCTTCCATCAGATCCGGCAATTTTCGACAGATGTCTCCCATGAACTCCGCACGCCAATCACCGTGGTGCGTGGTCAACTCGAAGTTGCCTTGATGACCGCTAAGTCGGAGGCCGAGCTTCGAGATGCAATCGAGTCCGCGCTGATCGACATCGATCGCCTTTCCCAAATTGTGCGCGCTCTTCTCAACTTGGCCAAGGCGGAAGGCGGCCAGTTGAACCTCCAAAAGCAGGATCTGGACCTCGTACCTCTGATCCGCGGCGTAGTCTCTGAACTTGAAATCCCCGCCATCGACCGTCAGGTGCAACTGCGGCACATTCTGCCGAGAAGCGCCTCGATTTCCGCCGATCGGATCCAAATCGAGCGTCTGCTCTACAACCTGATTGATAACGGCATCAAGTACACCCGCCCTGCGGGCTACGTCGAAGTTGTGGTCACAATTCATCAGGAGACTGAGACAATCCAGCTCGAGATTCGCGACAATGGAAATGGCATTGCTCCCGAGCATCTCCCTCACTTGTTTGATCGGTTTTACCGTGTCCCTGGACTGGAGAATGGTGCCGAAAAGGGATTGGGTTTGGGACTCAGTTTTGTCTCTTGGATCGTTAAAGCTCACAATGGAGAAATTCAGGTCAGCAGCGAATTGGGCGTTGGAACCAGCTTCCGTGTAACGTTTCCCTTGATTACTGCTTCCCAAAAGAATCAAAACGACTATGGAAATCAAAGAGAGAGTACTGGAAGGTATTCGAATATTGGATCTTAATGGCTCGCTTACCGCGGGTGAACCTTGTCAGTTGTTGCGTGAACACTGCGCCACAGACATCGCCAGCCAGCCGAAGGTCGTTGTCAATCTGGCCAATGTCGACTATATCGATTCGAGCGGTCTTGGCATGCTGGTGAATTGCTTTTCTACTATCGGGAGAGCAGGCGGGGGTTTACGTATCCTCAGCCCTTCCGAGCGCGACATGGAACTCATGGTCCTCACCAAGCTCGCCACTGTTTTTCAAGTCTTCAAAGACGAGCAGGAAGCGGTCAATAGCTTTTTCCCGGATCGTGAGATCAAGAAATTTGACATCCTCAGCTTTGTTCAGGAACAGCGCAAGGCTAAGGAAAGCAAGTAACCGGCAATGGTGGTTGTCGGCAATGCGGCGCCGAAATTCGTCGTGGGCGGTAGGCAGTACCCTGCTTCAAACTCAATCCTGGCGTTCTACAAAGTCTCTTGCCCGACTTGTAAGCTTACCCTCCCTTATCTCCACCGAGCCGACCGGGCAGTGATTGGGATCGCTCAGGACAATCTGGAACTGACAGCAGATTTCGAGAAACGTTTCGAGGTCAGGATTTCCTCAGTCATCGATGAAGCCGCTTCCGGCTACAAGACCAGCAACACCTACGGCATCGAGTACGTGCCAACGATGTTTGTCATCGACGAAAACGGCATAGTGACTGAACGGATCGAAGGCTTCAACAGGGAAGCCCTCGAAGATCTTGGCATTGTATTTGACGAAAAAGAAGCCGTTCCCATATACAAGCCAGGCTGAAGAAGCCGAAACTGACCCCCGTGCGGGGCCATTATTTCTTCAACTCACTCACTACCTCTTGAACCGTGGTTCGGCCGCCGTGGGTTTTGCTGACCTTTGAGAAAAACACCATGCCCTTGCTGTCAATCAGAAAAGTGGAGGGGTACGCTGTTTCCTGTGGTGCATCCCAACGAAGACCGTATTGCTTGGTGAATACGTAATCCGGGTCGAGAACCAGTTCGATATTGCCAGGCAGATTCTTGTCCATCAAGAACTCAGTTGCCTTTTCATTCAGCTTCTCACCAGGCCCGGGGTAAACGAGCACCACGTTCTTGCCTTCCAACTCCACAGCCTTGGCTGCAAACTCCCTCACCTGCCGATTGCATAAAGGGCATTGGTAGCCCGGGAACCCGCGCAACACAATCAGTACGACTTGTCCTTTTGCGGTCTTCTCACTCAACCGGACAGTTTGCCCGTTGAGATTCTTCAATGCAAAATCAGGCGCCTTTTCTCCAACAGCAGGCGGAGCTGCCATAACTACAGCCGCCAACATTCCAATCGCAAGAATCATTTTCATGCCGGTCTATTCCTGGGTTGCCGCGAAAAGTTACGCTAGATCGAGACTTGCTTCAGAGATTCATAGCAATTCTTCACACTCTCCAATGGATCGCCCGGCGAGTATGCCAGCTCGATCATTTCTTTAAGCCAGGCTCTGGGCGCAGTTCCGGTCTGAGACGGTATTTTCATTCTCGCGGCCAACGCCTTCGTAATTGCCTTTAGCAACCCGTTCATCAGTGCCCACAACACCTGTCACAACGAAGATCCGTAGAGATCGCGACTCAAAACTGAAAGTAGACAAAAGGAATCTCAACATCGGTAACGGCAAAGACTTCAAGCACTAACAGCATTGCAGCAATAGCCGAGCCATAGGCCACGGAAGAGCTTTTCACCAACAGCTCCTCCAGGTCATACCGTTCTTCGAATAACGCGACGATCAGCGCACCCGCAGCAAGGCCCCACTGCCAAGGATTCAACAATAGACTGCCCTGCGGCCCTCGCCATAAATGCTCCAGCACCAGCCGGGCATCCTCAAATGTTGCAGCGCGGAAAAACACCCAACCATGCATTACCAAGACAAAGGTCAAAGGAACCCGCCACCAACGAGCCTTCTCAATCCCCAGCCCACGCTCGAAATTCCAACTCGCTCCGTGCCACAGCCATCCCAGCAGCATCGTCATCAGCAGGTTTGCGTAGGTCCTCATGAGCCCGCGCCGGTTTCCCCCAAGCGGAATGTATAAGTAGTCGCGCAACCAGCTCGAAAGCGAGATATGCCAACGCCTCCAGAATTCGGTCAAGCTCCCGGCTAGATAAGGACGCCTGAAGTTCACTGGAAAGTGGAACCCGAATAACTTCGACATGCCGATCGCCATGTCGGTGTAGCCGGAGAAGTCGAAGAAAATCTGCAAGCCAAATGCAGCCGTGCCGCTCCAGGCATCGGTCCTGTTGCAACGCCGCACCTTTGAACAAGCAGGCCTTCCAAGCCTCAAGCGCATACTTTGGCGTCGTGTAGCTTAGCGGATACGCAGGCACATCGCTCCAACGCAGCAATAAGGAGAGGTAGTTCACATCGATCGGATATTCGCTGTAATCGATGTAGGTATCCTCATCGTCGTAATCATCGACCGGAAAGACGATCGCTCGATACCTGCGGCCAGTCGGATCGATTTCCCTGAGCAGGTAATTCCAAATTCGAGGATTTGTACCGGTGTTTTGCCTCAGCTGAAACCGGAGGAATCGGTTAACGAGAAGTGAAAAATGGTCGAAGAGGTCTTTGGAGCGAGAACTTGAAAAAAGAAAGACGGCATTGGAGCGCGGACGACAAGATCAAACTGC